>Ga0268261_10003180_pt1 | contig 11997 bp, 7 predicted proteins | sample TergutNc150P1_FD_190353 | JGI IMG/M metagenome (GOLD analysis project Ga0268261, IMG submission 190353) | Nasutitermes corniger P1 segment gut microbial community from laboratory colony in Florida, USA - Nc150 P1 (SPAdes) (version 2) | ecosystem: Host-associated > Arthropoda: Insects > Digestive... | reverse complement strand
TTCGTGGGCGAGAAATGTTCCGACAAATTTTGGCCGAGAATTCGACTTCCACGTAATTCTAGGGATCTTTTACATGCCGCAAATCTGCGACATGGGAGAGACGGCTTTACTTCCCCTCCGAAGGAAGGCGTGCTGAGGATTTTTTCGCCCTTAAAAATCCGACGGCTTCGGCCGAGTTTGAACCCGCGAACTTGGGTACCAAAGGCCAGCACGCTACCTCTAGACCACCGAAGCCGATTATTGCTTTATAGACCATAAGAATTTCGCCTTATTAATTTAGAGACTCTAACTGTCCTGGCCTATTCCTTTAGAGACTCTAAGTGGTTCGCCTTATTTATTTAGAGAAACTAACGGTTCTGGCCTATTGCTTTAGAGACTCTAACAGTTTCGCTTTATTAATTTAGAGACTCTAACAGTCCTGGACTATTACTTTAGAGACGCTAAGAGTTTCGCCTTATTAATTTAGAGACTCTAAATGTCCTGGCCTATTCTTTTAGAGACTCTATGTGTTTCCCCTTATTACTTTAGAGACTCTAACTGTCCTGGACTATTCCTTTAGAGACGCTAAGTGATACGCCTCATTAAATTAGAGATTCTAACTGTCCTGGCCTATTTCTTTAGAGACTATATGGTTTTCGCCTTATTAATTTAGAGACCCTAAATGTCCTGGCCTATTCCTTTACAGACTCTAAGACTTTCGCCTTAATAATGTAGAGACGCTAACTGTCTTGGCCTATTCCTTTTGAGACACTAAGATTTTCGCCTTATTATTTTAGACACTTTAACTTTCCTAGCCTATTCCTTTAGAGATCACAAGAGTTCCGCCTTACAAATTTAGAGACTCTAAATCTCCTGGTTTATAATTTTAGAGACTCTAGATATTCGACTATTTAATTTAGATTATCTAACTGTCCTTGCCTATTCCTTTAGAGACATTAATATTTTCGCGCTATTAATATAGATACAGTAACACTCCTGGCTTGTTCCTTTAGAGACCTTAAGACTTTCGCCTTTTTAATTCAGATTTCCTAACAGTCTTGGCCTATTACTTTAGAGACTCTAAGTGTTTCGCCTTTTTAATTTAGAGACTCTAACTGTCCTGGCCTATTACTTTAAGGTCTCTAAGTGTTTCGCCTTATTAATTTAGAGACTCTAACTGTCCTGGCCTATTCCTTTAAGGCCTCTAAGAGTTTCGCATTATTAAATTAGAGACACTAACTCTCCTGACCTATTCCTTTAGAGACACTAAGAGTTTCGCTTTATTAATTTAGAGACTCTAACTGTCTTGGCCTATTACTGTAGAGAACCTATGAGTTTCGCTTTATTAATTTAGAGACACTAAATGTCCTGGCCTATTACTTTAGAGACACTAAGAGTTTCGCCTTATTTATTTAGAGACTCAAACTGTCCTGGCCTATTCTTTAGAGACGCTATGAGTCTCGCCTGATAAATTTAGAGACTCGAAATGTCCTGGCCTATTCATTTGGAGACTCTAAATTATCGCCTTATTAAATTAGAGACACTATCTCTCCTGGCCTATTCCTTTAGAGACCGTAAAAATTTCGCTATATATATTTAGAGACTCTAAATGTCTTGGCCTATTCCTATAGAGACACTAAATATTTCGCCTTATTCATTTAGAGACCCTATCTGTCCTGGCCTATAACTTTAGAGACTCTAAGTGTTTCGACTTATTAATTTAGGGACGCTAACTCTCCTGGCCTATTTCTTTAGAGACTCTAAGATTTTCGCCTTATTAATTTAGAGACCCTAAACCTCCTGGCCTATTCTTTAGAGATTCTAAGTGTTTCGCCTTATTAATTTAGAGACTCTAACTGTCCTGGCCTATTCTTTAGAGAATCTAAGAATTTCGCCTTATTAATTTAGAGACTCCAAATGTCCTGGCCTATTCTTTAGAAACACTAAGAGTTCCGCCTTATTAATTTAGAGACTCTAACTGTCCTGGCCTATTACTTTAGAGACTCTAAGTGTTTCGCCTTATTAATGTAGAGACACTTACTCTCTTCGCCTATTCCTTTAGAGACACTAAGAGTTTCGCCTTATTAATTTAGAGACTCTAAATGTCCTGGCCTATTCCTTAGAGACTCTAAGAGTTTCGCCTTATTAATTTAGAGACCAAATTACCCTGGCCTATACCTTTAGAGATTCTAAGTGTTTCGCCTTATTAATTTAGTGACTCTAAATGTCCGGGCCTATTTCTTTAGAGACTCTACGTTTTCCGCCTTATTAATTTAGGGACACTAATTGTCCTGGCCTATTCCTTTAGAGACTCTAATTGTTTCGCCTTATTAATTTAGAGACTCTAACTGTCCTGGCCTATTCCTTTAAAGATCATAAGGGTTTCGTCTTACAAATGTTGAGACTAACTGTCCTGGCCTATATCTTTAGAGACTCTAGATTTTCGACTTTTTAATTTAGAGACTCTAACTGTCCTGGCCTATTCCTTTAGAGAATATAATATTTTCGCGCTATTAATATGGAGACTCTAACTGTCCTGTCTTGTTACTTTAGAGAAACTAAGACTTTCGCCTTATTAATTTTGATTGCCTAACAGTCTTGGCCAATTCCTTTAGAGACTCTAAGAGGTTCGCCTTATAAATTTAGAGACTCTAACTGTCCTGGCCTATTACTTTAGAGACCCTAATAATTTCGCCTTATTCATTTAGAACCCCTAACTGCCCTGCACTATTCCTTTAGAGACTGAGATATTCGCCTTATTCATTTAGAGACTCTAACTGTCCTGGCCTATCTCATTAGAGACACTAAATGTTTCACCTTATTAATTTAGAGACTAAATTTCCTGGCCTATTCATTTAGGGACTCTAAGAGTTTCGCCTTATTAATTTATAGACTCTAACAGTCCTGGCCTATTACTTTAGAGACTATAAGAAAATCGCCTTATTAATTTAGAGACTCTAAATTACCTGGCCTTTTTGTTTAGACACTCTAAGAGATTCGCCTTATTAACATACAGTCACTAAGTATCCTGGCGTATTCCTTTAGAGACTCTAAGTGTTTCGTCTTATTAATTTAGAGACTCTAACTGTCCCGGCCTATTCCTTTAGGGACTCTAAGAATTTCGCCTTTTTAATTTAGAGACCCTAACTCTCCTGGCCTAATCCATTAGATATTCTACGAGTTTCGCCTTATTAATTTAGACACGCTAACTCTCCTGGCCTATTCTTTTAGAGACACTAAGCGTTTCGCCTTATTCATTTAGAGATTCTATCTGTCCTGGCCTATACCTTTAGAGACTCTATGAGTTTCGCCTTATTAATTTAGAGACTCTAACTCTCCTGGCCTCTTCCTTTAGAGACTCTAAGTGTTTCAACTTATTAAATTAAAGACTCTAACTCTCCTGGCCTATTCCTTTAGAGACTCTAAGAGTTTCGCCTTATTAATTTAGAGAATCTAACTCTACATGCCTATTCCTTTAGAGATTATAATATTTTCGCGTTATTAGTATAGAGACTCTAACTGTCCTGGCTTGTTCCTTTAGAGAACCTAAGACTTTCGCCTTATTAATTTTGATTCCCTAACAGACTTGGCGTATTACTTTAGAGATTCTAAGAGATTCGCCTTATTAATTTAGAGACTCTATCGGTCCTGTCTTGTTTCTTTAGAGACTCTAACAGATTCGCCTTATTAATTTAGATACCCTAACACTCCTGCACTATTCCTTTAGAGACTGCGACTTTCGCCTTATTAATATCGAGACTCTAACTGTCCTGGCCTATTCCTTTAGAGACTCTAAGAGTTTCGCCTTACTAATTTAGAGACTCTAACTGTCCTGGCCTATTCCTTTAGAGACTCTAAGAGTTTCGCCTTATTAATTTAGAGACTCTAAATCTCCTGGCCTATTACTTTGGAGACCCTAAGGGTTTCGCCTTATTAATTTAGAGAATCTAACTGTCCTGGCCTATTCCTTTTATTGATTCTAAGAGATTCGCCTTATTAATTTAGAGACTCTACCAGTCCTGGCCTATACCTTTAGGGACTCACAGAATTTCGCCTTATTAATTTAGAGACTCTAACTTTCCTGGCCTAATCCTTTAGAGAATCTAAGAGTTTCGCCTTATTAATTTAGATACTCCAACTGTCTTGGGCTATTCTTTAGAGACTGTAAGTGTTTCGCCTTATTAATTTAGAGACTCTAAATCTCTTTTCCTATTCCTTTAGAGACTCTAATATTTTCGCCTTATTAATTTAGTTACTCTAAATGTCCTGGCCTATTCCTTTAGAGACTCTAAGTGTTTCGCCTTAATAATTTAGAGACTCTAACTGTCCAGGCCTATTCCTTTAGAGACTCTAGGAGTTTCGCCTTATTAATTTAGAGACTCTAACTCTCCCGGCCTATTCCTTTAGAGACTCTACAAATTTCGCCTTATTAAATTAGAGACTCTAATTGTCCTGGCCTAATACTTTAGAGACTCTAAGATTTTCGCCTTATTAATTAGAGACACTGAATCTCCTAGCCTATTCATTTAGAGATCACAAGAGTTTCGCCTTACAAATTTAGAGACTCTAACTCTCCTGTCCTATAACTTTAGAGACTCTAGGTTTTCGACTTTTTAATTTAGAGACTCTAACTCTCCTGGCCTATTCCTTTATAGACTATAATATTTTCGCGCTTTAATATAGAGACTCTAACTGTCCTGGCTTGTTCCTTTAGGGACCCTAAGACTTTCGCCTTATTAATTTAGAATCCCTAACACTCCTGTCCTATTCTTTTAGAGACTCTAAATTTTTCGCCTTATTATTTTAGAGACTCTAACTGTCCTGGCCTATTACTTTAGAGTCTCTAAGCGTTTCGCCTTATTAATTTAGAGCACCCAACTCTCCTGCAAACTTCCTTTAAAGTCTGAGTCTTTTGTCTTATTAATTTAGAGACTCTAACTGTCCTGGCCTATTCCTTTAGAGACTCTAAGTGTTTCGCCTTATTAATTTAGAGATGCTAACTGTCCTGGCCTATTCATTTAGAGCCTCTAAAAGTTTCGCCTTATTAATTTAGAGACTCCAACTCTCCTGGCCTATTCCTTTAGAGACTCTAAGAGTTTCGCCTTATTAATTTAGAAAATCTAACTGTCCTGGCCTAATGCTTTAGATACCCTAAGAATTTCGCCTTATTAATTTTGAGACTCTAACTGTCCTGGCCTATTCCTTTAGAGACTCTAAGCGTTTGGCCTTATTAATTTAGAGACTCTAAATCTCCCGGTCTATTTTTTTACAGACTCTAAGAGTTTCGCCTTATTAATTTTGAGACTTTAACCCTCCTGGCCTATTACTTTAGAGACTCTAAGAGTTTCGCCTTATTAATTTAGAGACTCTAACACTCCTGGCCTTTCCCTTTAGAGACTCTAAGAGTTTCGCCTTATTAATTTAGAGACTTTAACTGTCCTGGCCTATTCCTTTAGAGACTCTAAGAGTTTCGCCTTATTAATTTAGAGACACTAAATGACCTGGCCTATTCCTTTAGAGACTCTAAGTGTTTCGCCTTATTAATTTAGAGACTCTAACTGTCCTGGCCTATTCCTTTAGGGACTCTAAGAGTTTCGCCTTATTAATTTAGAGACTCTAACTGTCCTGGCCTCTTCCTTTAGAGACTCTAAGAGTTTCGCCTTATTAATTTATAGACTAACTCTCTAGGCCTATTCCTTTAGAGACTCTAAGAGTTTCGCCTTAATAATTTAGAGACTCTAACTTTCCTGGCCTATTCCTTTAGAGATTATAATATTTTCGCGCTATTATTATAGAGACTGTAACTGTCCTGGCTTGTTCCTTTCGAAACCCTAAGACTTTCGCCTTAATAATTTTGATTCCCTAACAGACCTGGCCTATTACTTTAGAGAGTCTAAGATTTTCGCCTTATTAATTTAGAGACTCTAACGGTCCTGTCTTATTTCTTTAGAGACTCTAAGATTTTCGCCTTATTAATTTAGAGCTCCTAACTGTCCTGCACTATTCCTTTAGAGACTGAGACTTTCGCCTTATTAATTTAGAGACTCTAACTGTACTGGCCTATTCCTTTAGAGACTCTAAGAGTTTCGCCTTGCTAATTTTTAGACACTAACTCTCCTGGCCTATTACTTCAGAGCCCCTAAGAGTTTCGCCTTATTAAATTACAGACTCTAAATCTCCTGGCCTATTACTTTGGAGACCCAAAGTGTTTCGCCTTATTAATTTAGAGACTCTAACTGTCCTGGCCTATACCTTTAGAGATGCTAAGAGTTTCGCCTTATTAATTTAGAGACTCTAACTGTCCTGGCTTATAGGTTTAGAGACTCTAAGAGTTTCGCCTTATTAATTTAGAGACTCTAAATCTCCTGGCCTACTCCTTTAGAGAATCTAAGAGTTTTGCCTTATTAATTTAGAGACTCTAACTGTCCTGGCCTATTCTTTAGAGACTGTAAGTGTTTCGCCTTATTAATTTAGAGACTCTAAATCTCTTGGCCTATTTCTTTAGAGACTCTAATAATTTCGCCTTATTAATTTAGTTACTCTAACTGTCCTGGCCTATTCCTTTAGAGAGGCTAAGATTTTCGCCTTAATAATTTAGAGACTCTAACTGTCCAGGCCTATTCCTTTAGAGACTCTAGGAGTTTCGCCTTATTAATTTAGAGACTCTAACTCTCCTGGCCTATTCCTTTAGAGACTCAAAGAATTTCGCCTTATTAATTTAGAGACTCTAACTGTCCTGGCCTATTCCTTTAGAGACTCTAATATTTTCGCCTTATTAATTAGAGACTCTGAATCTCCCAGCCTATTCCTTTAGAGATCACAAGAGTTTCGCCTTACAAATTTAAAGACTCTAACTCTCCTGTCCTATAACTTTAGAGACTCTAGTGTTTCGACTTTTTAATTTAGAGACTCTAACTCTCCTGGGCTATTCCTTTAGAGACTATAATATTTTCGCGCTTTAATTTAGAGACTCTAAATTTCCTGGCTTGTTCCTTTAGAGACCCTAAGACTTTCGCTTTTTTTTTAAGTATGGTTTATTGTTGCTCCATTACTTCTTTACAATCGTAATACTACAAGCATATAACTTGATTAGCATAGATGTTACTCTTAGTATTGCTATTGATTTCCCTCAGCATTTAACTCCTCAAAAGTTATGGAATTAATAAATTTTGAAAACTCTTTGTAGTGTCTTTTTATTAGGTTTCTTTTGCTGGTTGGCCAGTCACCCGTCTTGTTTACCGACGCCTTCAGTCTGTCCCTCTCTTCCTTCAATCTGTCGCAGTCATAAATTATGTGATCTGTTGTCTGGTCTCCCTTCCTACATGGGCACGTTTGTTCACCACTGATGTGGAATCTGTGTAGGTAAGCTTTGATGTTTCCGTGTCCCGTTAGTATGGTAGGTAGATTCCACGTGAGTTTTAGCTTCATCTTTAGTCGTCCTTCTATGTCTGGGAAGTATTCTTTTGTCGTACTGCCTTTAGTTGTTTGGGTCCAGCTTCTCTGCCATTTCCTCGCGCTTCCTTCTTCAAGTTGTCTTATCACCGCGCTTTTGGTGATTCTTGTATAGCTTTCGGTGATTGTTCCATTCGTCGTCGCTTCCTTTGCCAGTGTGTCCGCTTGTTCATTGCCCCTTGCACCCGCATGCGCCTTCACCCAACGAAGTGCGATCTGCCATCCCGCTTTCTTCATCTCGTACCATTGTCGTCTGATGTCCTCTATTATATTTGTATGTATTTTGCTGTTTTGTCCCATAGCCAGTGTTGTCTGACTATCCGTGTATATTGTAGCCTTTTTGTCCACCATTTGTGTGTTGTCTATAGCTTCTAGCGCCTTCAGTATCGCTAGTTGTTCCGCTTAATTGTTTGTACATTTCTTATTTAGTTTAAATTGTAGGGTTCTGTTATTTTGGCCAGATCTGTATATGGCTATCCATGATCCCACTCCTTTTTCCGTTTTACTGCCATCAGTGTAAATCTGGAGTGGGCTGTCTTCCTCATTCCCTTCAGATGTCCTTATAACAGTTTCTGCGGGGTGCTGCCAAAATCTTGCTTCCTTATTGTTATCAAACTGCTCTGTATCTTTTATGTGGCTTCTGGTATGGAGATAGAATTCAGCTGCTTGCTCTATTTTAAGGTGTATGGGTGTCATCCCTGTTACTACACATAGGGATTCACTCGATACTGTACGATATGCCTTCGCCATTTTAATGTTTATTAACCTTTGTACTCTTGATATCTTGTTTTTTATGTTTTCCTTTTTCCATTGCCCTGATCTACACTGGTGCACCGTATAGCAGAAGGGGTAAGATTGAACCTACGTATATTGTCTTTAATGCTTTGTGGCCCAGTCCCCAGTTACTCTGCGCTGACTTTGCTAGTGTGAATGTTAGTTTCGTACATTTCTCTGCTATATAGTTTATGTGGTCTCGAAATGTTAATTTGTAGTCAAAAATTATACCAAAATATTTGTGTCTGTACTTGAGGAATGGCGTTATTATTCAGATACACTGCAGCCTTTTTCTGTTCTTTTCTTTTCCGTTTCGTTAGTAACATTACTTTTGATTTTTCTTCATTAAATTTTATCTTATTATCCCTTGCCCAATTTGCAATTTTATCCATTTCAATATTAGAATTGTTCTGTACTTCGTCTATAGATTCGTCTCGTATCATTACCAGCAAATCGTCTGCAAACGCTATATCTCGCATGTGTTTTTTATATTGGTGGTTGAGGACAGTGTCGTATTGAATATTCCACAGCCCTGGCCCGCAGCAAGCCCCTTGTGGAAAGTCGCGAGGTATTACTTTCTCTGCGCTGGAATTGTTCACTGTCATGAACGCCTTCCTCTCCTTCAGGTAGTCTTTTACTAAGTAGTATAGGTTCCTGGGGCATTTTATGTCTCTCAGTCTCTGTAATACCTCCGGCCACCATGCCGATCCAAAGGCCCCTGAACATCTACGCTTATGATAATGGCTACTCCTTCTCTGTTTAAGTGGGGTTCAATGTACTGTCTCACTTCCATAGCCGCTTCCACTGTGTTCTTTTGTGGAGTAAATTTATATTGATTTTTATTTAGTGCTTCTGTTGTGTAGGCGTAATGCATTATTCGCTGAATAAGTATATTTTCGAGTATCTTCCCTTCCGTATTCAGCAAGCTAATTGGTCGACAATTTTACGGGTCCTCACCCCCTCTTTTCCTGGTTTGGTTATCGGGATCACTTTCGCTATTTTCCAGTTGGTCGGGAAGGTTCCTTTTCTGAGACATTCATTGTAAATTGACGTTATTGTTTTCGGTATGGCTTTGAATATAAGTTTAGCTATTTCGTTAGTGATTCCGCTTGTTCCTGGTGTTTTCTTCCGTTTCAGTCCTTCGATCACCTGACCAACCTCTTCCTGCGTAAACATGAATGTATGTATGTATTTATGTATGCATGTATGTATGTATGTATGTATGTATGTATGTGTGTATGTATGTATTTTTTTAGTTGTAAGCATGCTCCATTGCATTGTGTAATACTACATGCTGTGCGTGCTTCGGTCTATCTATTGTCCATTCTGTTGTAAGAGTTCGAAATCAATTGATTCTATAAATTCACAGAACAATTTCGTATGTTTGTATATAAGTTCTTGTTTAATTTCCATCCATTTTCGCTGTTGACTTAAGTGGTGTTTTAGGACCTCTCGCTGTGTTCTGGTTTCCTCGCAACGGAATAGTAGATGATCCATGGTTTGGTCGTTCTGGCCGCATATACATCTCGCGTCGCCCCTTAGTTTGAACCGGTAGAGATATGCCCTTGTTTTCCTGTGTCCGGTCAGCACGGCTGCTAGCTTCGTGGTTAGTGTTAGTTTTATCCATAGTCTGTCCCGAACGGATGGAAAATATTGTTTGTTGCAGCCGCCTTGCAGCTTGTTATCCATTCTGCTTGCCATTTTTGTTTGGCTTCTGCTGTTACGTGGTATAGGCAACTTTTGGGTATACTGGTATATTCGTATCTTGTAGAGGTACTCCGCGCCGCTTCTTTGGCTTCGTTGTCAGCCATCTCGTTGCCGTGTACTCTTATGTGGGCCTTGACCCACGAGAACATTATTTGCCATCCGCTTTTTCCCAGGCTAGCAACATTTTTTCTAATATCTTCCACCAAAAAATCGTGGTTTGTTATAGTTTTGAATCGAGTCCAAAGAAATCCCGCTGTCAGTGAATATTATTGTGGAGAGTGGGTTAATGCTCTGCCTATTTTTGTGTATGTACATACGTACGTACGTATGTATGTATGTATGTATGTATGTATGTATGTATGTATGTATGTATGTATGTATGTATGTATGTATGTATGTATGTATGTATGCATGCATGCATGTATTTTTTTAATATGGTTTTATTGCTTGTTCCATTACAGCGGTAATATTACAAGCTACATACATAATTGATGGTTATCTATTTACATTAGCTATTCATTGTTGTTCTTAGTTAAGTTATCAAAAGAGATCATTGATAAATTTTACAAATTCTTTATAGTACTTCCTTATTAATTCTTCTTTGTTGGTTGGCCAGTTATTTCTTTGTAGGGCGGTTGTCTTCAGCTTTTTTCTCTCTTTTGTTAGTGTTTCACATTCAAAGATTAGGTGGTTTGTTGTCTGTCCTGCTTTTCCGCATGTGCATGTTGGACCCTCTATGATTTTAAATCGGTGTAGGTACGCTTTTGTTTTTCCATGTCCTGTTACTATTGCCGTGAAGTTTTGTGTGAGGTTTAATTTTATTTTTAGTCTTTCTCCTACGTTTGGGAAGTATTCCTTTGTTGTACTTCCTTTGGTAGTTTGTGTCCAGTTTTCTTGCCATTTTTTCACGCTTTCTTCTTCTAACTCCCTCATCACTACGCTTTTTGGGATTCTGTTATATTCTACAGTTAATGACTCATTATTCGCCGCCTTTTTTGCTAGCGTGTCCGCTAACTCGTTTCCCATTATCCCCGCATATGCTTTGACCCAACAGAGGTTTACTTCCCAGTTTGCTTCGCTCATCTCAAAGATTTTCCTTCTTGTTTCTTCTATTAAGTATGTGTGTATTTTTGTGTTCCGTAGTATGTCTAATGTTATTTTACTGTCTGTGTATATTGTGATTTTTTGTCCGTCCTTTGCGTTGTTTCTATGTACTGTAGCGCTGTTAGTATCGCTAATTGTTCTGCTTGGTTATTTGTGCATTTTTTATTTAATCGGCGCTGTATGCGTTTAATATATTGCCCTGATTCAAAGATAGCTATGCCTGAGACGATGCCCTCGTCTGTTTTGCTTTCATCAGTGTATATATGTATTGATCCTTTATCTTCTTTTTCGTACTTACTACTTATGCTTGCTTCCGCCGGGTGTTGCCAGTATCTGACCTCAATATCTTTATCAAACTGTGTTTTTCCCGTATCATTTCCTTTAGTTATTTGGTATATCTTTACTGTTTGTTCTATTTTTAAATCAATGGGCATCGTACCCGTGAGCATGCAGAGGGCTTCGTGTGACACTGTACGGTATGCTTTCGCCATTTTTATAATGATTAGTCTTTGCACTCTTAGTAGTTTGGCTTTGTAGTTTTCTTTTCTAATGGCTTTAATCCATACTGGGGCTCCGTATATAAGCAGGGGTTGGATTCCTCCTAAGTATATTGTCTGCAGGGTTTTATGGCTTAAGCCCCAGTTTAACTTGGCCGCTTTAGCCAGTTGAAATATGAGTTTTTTGCATTTATCAGCTACGTAATTTATGTGCTCTCTAAATAAAAGTTTATTGTCAAATATTATTCCCAGGTATTTTAATTTTGGTACGTGTGGGATAGCTTTATTATTTATGTATACTAATATTTCTTTTTGTTCTTTGCGCTTCCTTCTTGTCATTAGCATTATTTGCGACTCTTCTTCGTTAAATTTTGTTTTGTTGTTTTCTGCCCACATTGTAATTTTCCCCATTTCTACGTTTGCAATATTTTCTGCTTCACTTATGCTGTCTGCTCTTATCATGAGTATCAGATCATCTGCAAAT
>Ga0268261_10003179_pt1 | contig 11997 bp, 9 predicted proteins | sample TergutNc150P1_FD_190353 | JGI IMG/M metagenome (GOLD analysis project Ga0268261, IMG submission 190353) | Nasutitermes corniger P1 segment gut microbial community from laboratory colony in Florida, USA - Nc150 P1 (SPAdes) (version 2) | ecosystem: Host-associated > Arthropoda: Insects > Digestive... | reverse complement strand
CCCCCCATATTTGCAAATTTACTGGTCATGATTTTAGTTATTTAGTTACATTATCAATCATGTTACATGGGTTCAACTATGTTTATGCAGTGGGTACATGTTCATCAGATGCCACCTTTTCGCAAATTGCACTATTCATCAAGATCATCAAAACAATGTGTCCGTCATGAGTGTAGGATAGGTGTACATGGAATTTGAATTTTACTTTGCTACAGTTGTAGTTTCAAACCACAATACATGTTGAATATTATAGGATGCATTCCAGACACTTGGACATGTTTTAAGAGAAATGTTACAGTTAATTTTTCTACTTAAGTAATAATTTATAATTTGTGTAAATTTCTTTTGTTAATCAGCTATGACATAATTTTTTGACAGTTCAGACATTGTTAAATATATGTAAAATTTTTTGTGAACTTCTCTGTGTTCAGATTATTTATATTTCCTGTTTATCACTAATGATAATAATAATCTTTATTGGTCATATTATCATTGAACAGCCATTAAACTAGTTATGGAAGGGGAGTAATACAATTAAAAAAAAAAGGTAGTTTTATTACAACTACAAACCTGAAACACAGAAACATGTGAACAAAGAAAAGAAGTAAAATTGTATGGACTGAATATGTGGTTGATATAAATTTGTTCGTATATACATAAATTGACAAGTGTTATTTACTCCCAGCACTGGCATAGCTAGGTTTTTTGGTGTCCTGGGCAAGTGATCACAACGGTAGCCCATAACAGAAATTAGGAACTTAAGAAATCATGTATTGAATTTCCATTTATTTAGCTCAACAATTCAAAATATGTTGAGCGTAGAAAATTTGCTTTCAATGAAAATAATTACTTTGCCGCCCTTTGAGCGATGTCGCGCGGAGTACCCCACCACTCGCTACTCCCTCCCCCTCTACAGATGATCTCTGCTTACTGTTACGCAGATCAACCCCTCATAGGCCACTCGCTGTATGCTCGGCACTCGCGATACGCGCCTAGAAGGATTGGAACTGTTACAGGCATGGATTACAGGTTGTATGACGTACCAACATAATCCGTGGAACCAGATGATACGTACATTCCACGGATCCTTACTTGTGTTACAAAACCAACGCGCTGTGGAACAAGTCATGCCTGTACAAAATATATAGAATTTTAACAACGTAAAATACTACAAACATTTCATGTAATACCTATAAGGATCATCTTCACACATCTGGACATTTAAAACATCTGTGCGAGCGTCAGTGGCTAAAGAGTGTATTACAGCTTAGTTTCTTAGACAATGGCATAATCTCTCTGATGTCGGTTTGTTTGTTTCCTTGTTTTAAATTTTGTGGACAGGTGCTCTGTTGTAATTTGTAACGGTCGGTGTTATTTTTCGTGTACAATATATTTATGTTTGAACATAGAGTAAAATTAGTGAGCATGTATGCCTCTGAAGTAATGAGTGGTCCGGGTAATCGCATGGCAATTCGTGCAATCGAACTGTGAAGTTTATAGTAACTGGTTTGAAGTTCCCGTACAAACAGTACGCTATGTACGTACGTAGGTAATTTCTCGTGATTTTCTTTCTTTGACGTTTTAGTTTTACTCGACTTTTTATTTGTATATTATCATCAGCATTCTAACATATTGGTCTCAGAACAGTGTGGTTTTATGTAAGGGATATCTACCGAAAATGCTGTCTTCAAACTAACAGATAGTGTATTCAAATCTGTTGGCCAAAAAATGCATAGTGTAGGGATTTTCTGTCTTTTGACAAAGGCTTTTGACTCTTTCAATCATGAAATTTTGTTTCGCCTAAATTTTCAATGGCATGAAGTAATGTTTCTGCTGTATCAGTTTGTCCTACTCATGTTAGAAGTTCTTAATGCTGTGCTATTGATGGGCTGTGTAAGCTGCATTTGATGTATCAAAAGAACTTTTGTAGATGGGCATAATTTTTTTTTTACTTGAAGAACAATGATGCTTAAACTTGGGTCTAGTTCAACCCATCTCAGACTCTTTTAGTTTGAGATTTACTTGTCCATAATGGGAGCTGGGGTACCTTAGTATAACAGCTAGGATAAAAGATAGATAACAAAGGAAATGAGGCTCTGTTTTCATTAAAAGGAGATTTTCTCTTCTCCAGAATGTCTAGACAAGCTGTTTAACAGCTTGGGCATAAAGGTGACCAATGTCCTCCAGGTTAAGAATGTATAAGCTATACCCCTGCTGTCTCATGTGCTTGCATGGTCAGGTGCTTATTAAAGCAAAGTGACAAATTTACCTCGGTTCTGCATGGAAAAAAATTTTCTTGGATTGGGTTGTAGGTCAAAACCTGTCATTGTTTGACTATTCGAAATACATGTTGCTGACAGTGGTTGGTGTCTGCATCAGATTGTGTTTGAATATCAATATCTCATTGAGTAAAATATGTCTTTTTAAGGGATTTTTTTTTGTGATTTAATTCCTACAGTTTATGTTTGTAATGGTTTTTTAAGTTCTTAATCCATATGTTTTTGTGCTCTTTTAATGTTGATGTACTGATTCATTAATATATATGTGGAAAATCAGTGGCCTGCTATTGTAATGCATGCTGCCATCAACACCACAATTTTAGACCTGCCTATTGTACAGTTACAGTATGTTGTAGTATATATTATTTTTGGATGTATGTTGTGATCTCTTGCATTTTAGATACTTTCTACAGATGTTGTCTTGTACTTTGACTGGTTCCATGTCTTGAATTTCTGGATTGATGGATAGCATCTGACTATAACCTATATATTCCACAAGTTGCAGATAGAATTTCTTATAATAAAACCAACTAGATGCACTATAACTCAAATTTATTCTTGGACTGAAACTCTACATGGTTCAGACAGTTCCTGTGTCTATCATCAGGAGTTTTTCATTGTACTCACAACAATGGTATATGTCATACTGAAAATTTCACAAATGGGTAAATATTACTAATGTATATATATGTGTACAATGTAGTCAAAATTGTAAAACATGCTGTAGATAAAATTCTGTTATATAAAAGGTTAAAACAGTAAAATATTCCAGATTATGCGATAGTTTCTAACAATATAGTATAATTCATGTTTATATACCAGGATTGCTGACAGCTTATGAGCAGGATCAGGATGGAACTGGTTAATTGTGTTGCTGGTGAGGTGTTGTTGGGTTGGTCTTGTGGGAAGTGACGTGTGGAATGTGTCATGGATCAGCTGATATATAGGATTATGTTTAACTGTGCATTGTTCTGAAATAAGCTGCTGATGCTGGTGATGTGTTTGGATATATAATTGTTTGTATGGTAATAATAGTGAAGCTTTGTTGACATGTTTTAATAAAATTATGGTGTTTATTAATGGGACTGTATTTGTGTTTGTTGTTTAGGATGTGCTGTGCATAAGCTGATTGGGGATCGTTGTGTCTTATATATCTTATATGTTCCTGATATCTCTGTCTGAGGCTGCGGCTTGTTTGTCCAATATATGCCATTTGGCATGTGTTACACGTAAGTTTATAGATACTGCTGTTGTCCAGATCCTGCGTATTACTGGACTGTTTTGGTTTTGTAAGTTGTTGAAGTGTATTGGTACTCTTGAAGGCTATCCCTGTGTTAGTATGCTTGAATAGGTTTGTGATTTTCCTTATTCTTGGGCTGTAGTAAGTGAAGGTAGTCCATTTTTTGTTTTTGTTATTTCCATTGGTTTCATCCTGGTTGGTTTTGTTGCAGTGAATTTGCTGGTTTAGATTTTGTATGAGTTTTTTTGCGGGAAGTTATTATTTTGTGCGATTAGTTGTATTAAAGTCCATTCTGTTTGTTTTCGTTTCAGTGTTAATGGAAGTGAGTGCATTCTGGTAATGTGGTGTCTGTAAGTGGCAATTTTGTGTTCCATAGGGTGATTTGAGAGGAAATTAATGGTTGTATCGGTTGTGGTAGGTTTCTGATTATTATGCTTTTGGATTATGAGAAGGTCAAGAAAACTTATACATCCGTTGCTTTCATATGTGGGGTTGAGTTTTATGTTGGTGTGTATTTGGTTTATACATTTGTTGATGAGGTTGGGGTTTGTTCGTTTGGTGTCGCATATTATTAGGATGTCGTTTTCATATCTTGTGTAGAATGTTATGTTTTTTGTGTCGAGAAGTTGTTTTATATGTATATCTCCCAGATGTAGAAAAATTTTGGCTATTGTACTTGAGATTGGTGACCCCATGGATACTCCTTTTTCTGGCTGGTAGATCTTGGTTTGGAAGGTGAAGTAGTTCTGTGATAGAATGAGTTCCATTAATGTGATTATCTGTTGTGTTACTTGAGTGTCATTTTTGTTATTTCCGTTGGTTTCGCCCTGGTTGGTTTTGTTGCATTGAATTTGCTGGTTTAGATTTTGTATGAGTTGTTGCGGGAAGTTATTATTTTGTGCGATTATTTGTATTAAAGTACATTCTGTTTGTTTTTGTTTCCTGGTATGTAAACATAGAATTATAGTATATTGGCAGAACCTATCGCATATTCTGGAATATTTTACTGTTTTAACTTTTCATATAACATAGAATTTCATCTACGACATGTTTTACAATTTTAACTGCATTGTACACGTATATACACTAGTAATTTTTACCCATTTGTGAAATTTTCGGTATGACATATACAATAGCTGTGTGTACATTGAAAAACTCCTGATGATGAACAGAGGAACTGTCCAAAACATGTAGAGTTTCAGTCCAAGAATAAATTTGAGTTGTAGTGCATCTAGTTGGTTTTATTGTAAGAAATTTAACACGGTGCACGGTTACACGAACGTCAAATTGCAGATAGAAGTAGCCATAAATCACCATTATTCCACATCTTTTTTTAAAGTATTTGTTTATAATCAATTCTGAATGAATCCTTATAAGGAAATGTGCAGACTTGAAAGGTTTCTGAAATGACAGCTGTAATAATGAAAATATGGTGGAAGACAGATAATACTAGATATTGGATTTATTACAGAAACATTTTGAGTATCATTTGATTATAAAACATTCTTTAGATCTGGAAATTAATGTAAATGCTTATAGTCAGTAGCTTGTAACAGTTCTTACTAACTCAACAGTGAATCCTAATGTATTGTGTAGTTTTATTTATGTTTTCAATTTTTCTTTTACAGTAGGACTGATTAGAAGACCTTTAACTGTATAAAGACTAAACACGCTCACAGTAAGTAAACCTCCAGTGTTTCTCAGTTTAAAACTTTGTAAGTATTTACAAGTATTTATGTTTGTTGAAATGGAAATTTTAGAACTAGAAGAGCTTAGATGCTAAGTGACTGGCTAACCAGGGTTCAGTCTGTGCCCATGATGTCTTTTTTCTCTTTTAATCATGTCCATATAAATTTTTTTTTGTGAATTACTGAGCAAATGTGGGGGATTTTGCTTGTCTGCTGCTCCCTGCTGAATTTTGCTAAAGAGGTTATTCTATGTAATAGAACAGAAATAAAATAATTTTAACTAATCTAAAGTACATCTTTTCATGAGTGATATTAATTTCCTTGCAACAACATATTTTGCATTTAATTAGGGATAATATATTCACGGCATTTTCCAGTTGAATTTATTGTCGGTCGTCGGGCCCACCCAGCTTGCTATACAATGGGTACTGTGTCTTTCCCAGGGGTAAAGCGGCTGCGGTGTAGCGTTGACCACCCAACCCTATCTAGCGCCGAGGTTAAAGAAAGTGTAGAGATATACATCAACTTCTCCTCTGGGCCTTCATGGCTTGTTCTAGGGTGAACATCCAAGAAATTTAGTTGTTCCTCCATATGTTTCACAGTTATGTCATCTAATTGCTTAGATTAATACGTGTTTTGTTTGCATTAAATTTTATGAATTTTGTTCTGCAAGAAAATAAAGTAATTTGCTTATGTCTGCTAGCGAGGTCAGGATGGAACTTCCATCCTGACCTCGCTAGCAACTTATCTAGCATGACAAATACCTATTGCTGTGTATACAGTGTTGAGACTCCTGATGATGGACAGTAGATCTGTCCAAAACATGTAGAGTTCTTTACTAAAATAAATGTGAGAAATAGTGCATCTTGTTGGCTTTTATTATAAGAATCAGATAAATGTGTTACTTTTGGGGGGCTTTTCTGCAAGTGTTGGTTGTACAAGTTCTATTCAATATTTTGTATGCATTTTCCTGGGGGGTCCTTTTTACTATTAGGAAATTTGCGATGTGATGTGTCATAAGTCAGGAGGTATACTGTAATTGATGGCTAACAATTCATGAATTGGATTAATGCATTGATGTAAGTTATGTAACATTAAGTGCTGAAGGTGTTTTTGTTATAGTTTATGTGCTTGGTTATTTTAGCCTGTACCAAATTTCAAAATGTGTATAATCTCACTGCATCCATTTCAGTGTGATTTTATACCAACTACTGTAATCTCACAACAATCCCAATTTTCACATTGAATTATATGTTACAGCATATTAATGAAAATACAGTACATTTTAAAAATCAAAGGATTGTTGCAGTTTGAAGGAATCAAAGGCCAACTCATATTACTGAAATGTTCCTTTCTCGCAACTCAGTACATAATATCTCGTTGGGAAGTTTATGCAGTTCCCTTTATGAGATTAATATGAGCTTCATTTCATAGTTTTGTACAGAGTTAAAACATAGGTCTTGACAGGGAAATGGAATTTTTTTGGAGCTTGAAGTATCGGTAATTAAGAAACCGTTATGCCCCTGGGTCAAGAAACTGGCATTGTAACTCAGATTTCATTACATATGAGGGATTCAGACCATGGCCTGTGGCAGTGTGATATGGATTGACTTACAGGCTTTATGCAGTGCACATGGCTGACAGGAAACTAAAAAGTAACACGTTCTGAAATTTTGTTTAGTCTCTCAGAAATGTTGGCACAGGTATGTACTGTTACTTGAAAACTTGATTCATTCAGTTAATTTTAATGTACACTGGCTCTGAGTTAAGAAAAGAAGTTCTCCAGAAGAAAGTGTGAAGTGCTGTTTTTTAGTAACATACAATTTTAGTGCTACTGTGTTAATAATAGAAAGGGCTGTTGTCCAAGTTTTAATACACATTTTCTGGTGTAATTGAAACACTGTTTCTGATGGTGCAAAAACTACTGTGCATGCAGCTTCAAGTTTCATCTGAAATTAGTGTCTTTTTGTACTAAAAAGTAAAGTTTTTGCTGATAAGACTTTTCTAGTGACAAAATTGTTATTTCAGATGATGGAGTCTGTGCAGGTCGCTGTACGTATTCGTCCATTAGTTGAGAGCGAGATTTCTAGGGGCTGCCAACTGTGTTTGGATACTGTACCTAATGAACCACAGATTCAAGTACGAGGAACAGACCGTGCTTTTACATATAATTTTGTTTTTGGACCTGAACACAGCCAGTCATACGTTTACGATTCTGCTGTAAAAGGTTTAGTTGCGAGGTTATTCAAGGGTAAGGCTGAATTTTCAGCAGCTATAAGTTTGTTTTGATCATTCTTTTTTCCAATATTTGACAGATTTCAGAGCATATAATTTTTATGCAATATAGGATTTTATTTCATGACATTATTTTAGGAGGTAGTATCCACTTTCATAAAGCATATTTTTGTAGGAATAGTTATGGAGAAAATAGGTTTTACAACAAACATTCCTGTTGTACTAACATTTGGTGTGTGCAGAATGAGCGATATAATTAAAATGTTTTGACTCTGATTTTAGCTGACAAAGAAAGGTGTGTGTCATAAGCATAACTGCACATTCCTTTTAATTTGTATGATCTGGATTGAGGGCTGAAATCTCCAGTTTTTGGTCTCATCTTTGAAAGCTCTGTCTAAAGTTAAACTATAAGCCCTGGCCAGATTCACCATGCTGATAAATTTAATGTGATATACTAAACAAATCATAAATAATTATCACTTTGGTGGTGTGATTTCTTTGGTATCCAAAGTGCTGCTTTTATTTTTTAAGTCTTTATAAATGAAAAAAATTGAGTTATTTTTGCAAGTCAGTTCTCTTAATGAATTGCTCTTCTTCTGTGTATGTATTTTTATTTTTTGAAGTGTTTTCAATTTCAGGATACAATATAACAGTTCTTGCATATGGACAAACTGGATCTGGGAAAACATATTCAATGGGCACAGCTTACACTGGAGATGGGGATATGGGTGTCATACCACGGGCCATAAATGATATTTTTGACACAGTCAAAGAAATGGAGAATTGGGACATCAGAATTATGGTATCATTTATGGAGGTAAATTGAACCTTAATTTTGTAAATTTTTACTGGTAAAGGTTTGTGTGTGTGTGTGTGTGTGTGTGTGTGTATGCACACACACATCCATATACATATACAGGGGCTATTGGTGATTTGGTGTTGGGGTAAGGCCATTTTGGAACAGGTATCAGACCTTAATACTCAGCCAAATATAACACTTTGTTGGCAGTGTATAATAATATAGTTAGATAGTTTGATTTAAAAATTTCCCCATTTCTGGACTAATTTTCCAAAAAGACATGCATATTTGAGAGTTGCCTGAAGATGCTGTAATTTTATACTGGAGTATTTAGCCATGTGATTAAATGTTGTGGGGCTTAAAGATTTCATGTCAGTGTTGCTGGAGACACAAGCCTTCTGGCTTGTCACACCAAGTTGTGTACCAGTGTTCTGAAGTATCACAGTGTCTACATCTTCAGGGTCAAGCAGTCAAAGAGGAGTGCTGTGTTTGATGATGTATGTAAATGTTGATTACTAATGAACAGCAGGAGTAACTCAGTATTTACAGGTACTTGTCCAAGACTGACAATATTGAGTGTGGATTTTCTGTCACATGTTATCTGGTAACACAGAAGGCCAGACATATTTTCCAAGAAAAAGAATAAGGTATTCAAAAAACAAAGTTCCTGTTCATCAAACTTTTATGTCCAGAACCATATTAGGAGTAAAACCAACCCCAAAAACATAATAAGTACTGACATCTATGAAAACAAGTATCAACATAAGAAGTATTGCAATTCTTGTTCCATTAATGCTGTTTCATGCTCTAATATGTGCATTCTTCTTAAGAAAGTAACCTTTCTGGCTAATTTGCATTTCACCTGTTTGCTTCCTAGAGGTTCATCATAAATCTGGCCCTGGTTGTCACAAACATAATATTATAAATGTTACTTTTGTCCCTGAAAATCTCATATGTAAGTGGGAGATTACTAAATGAAACATACTTGTATTTCTAGACTTGGCCTGAGCCAAAATTCTTGTTAAATTGAGAGGCATGTAGATATGTTGTCTGACTATTGACCCACACAACTAAAAATTTTCCCATCAGAGAAGTTCAGATAAGTGGGTAGGGATGAGAAGGCACAGTAGGCAGTAGGGAAATTTCAGCTTGATAATGTATTGTGTGTAATGTGTATTGTATTGTAAAGAGATTGACTGACTTCATAATTTTTAGCCACTTCTACCCAAAATCCTTTTGAAAATGAGTAGCTAATAGTATTAAACATTTCCATACCTAAATAAACAAAGTCCTGTTTATTTTAATGCTTGTACCATGCATCTCTAATTGTTATTAATACACGCCAGACCAGCACACTAACATCAGCAAGGGATTATATATGCAGCCACAAATACACACTGCTTGCACAAGAGATTATAATGTCAAACAGAGTTTATTGTTTCACTAAACAACAATTAAATAATATTTTAATAATTTTATGGAATTGTAATTTTAACAACTTCAATGTTAATAATTTATGTAACTTAGCAAGGCACAAATGTAAAACTCCCTGATGATGACAAAGAGATGTTGAAACATCTAGGAGTATATATTATATAAAGAGATACTGTTGTGATATATAATTGTGCATTTGTTTGTTGTAATAAAAAAAGTCTTTTTTGTTTATGTAACCATAGAAATGTTAATACCCATCATCTCACACACTCTCAAGAGTGAGAATTGAGAATGGGGGAGAAATAAACCATTAATCATTGCAGTTTGTAATTAAACCAAATTTTGTTCATGGAGCTGTGGTATAGTAGCATAGACAAGCGTAGGTTAGTCATGAGATGTGGCAGCTGTACTGCTAAGATCTTAGCAAGGATAGCTTTAGGGTATATGCCACACAATCTGCATGCAGTTAGGAGTGATGTGATTTAAATATGCCTGCCAGCCAAAGGGCATACCAAACAGTGGGACTTGAGTTACCTCAACTCTGTCTGCAGGTGGGTGTGCCATTGCATTCCTGTACAGTCATCTAAACTGTTCTGTTCCCAGGAATGCTAGCAGTGACAGTGCTTTGGCTGGTTGACATGACAGGGGCTGGAGAGCAATGCCCTATGGTTTATGATACTTCTTTCTGTGGTTTCAGTATAGTTATTGGTGTGTCTCCAACTGTGCCTTTTCTCTTATTGGTTCTGTCATACCTTAGTTTTATAAAAGAATTCAGAAGAACGACACTTCAACCATATTCTATGCTATAGAAAAATGCTTGAAAATTCCAGCTTTACAAGGAGCAACTGTATGATCTCCTTGCATCAAACAAATGTGCAGTGGACATCAGGGAAGATGGAAAAGTAATTCGAATTCCTGGTCTAACTGAAATTCAAGTATCTTCTGTAGATGACACTACCAAGTGTCTAATGCGGGTATTGTATAAATGAGTGTGTTTTGTATTAAATCTACTTATTTCTTCAATGTATTGCTATCATAATAGACATGGTTTCTCATGATTTGAGGTCAGTAATGCAGGATCTAATTCCAAAGGTAATTCTGAGTCAGATATGTTGTGTACACATTGATCCAGTTCAGAATGGTTACTGAGTTATTAGTAGCTGAAGTGTACAACTAGTATTCTATATGACACAGCCCTTGAAGAATTATTATAGTTTCTCAAGAAATTCTTGTATGTCATGGAACCCAGAGGTTCATGAGCTTGTTCACAAGAGCTTACCATAGGATCCTATGTAAGTGTAGTATATGTGAATGAAGAAACATAATGTTTTTGAGTAAATGTTAGAGATATGTGTGTAGTTGTGATACAAAGCTTAGACAAAGTAGTTGGAAGCCATTGTACTTTCTCAGGGATCATCTTGCAGAGCAACTGGAGCAACAGCAATGAACATGCAATCCAGTCGCAGCCATGCCATTTTCACAGTCACTGTGTATCAACAGAGCCAAGAAAATGAGTGAGTACAACTGCATATGAATTGGTATATCTTCTAGATTTCTTCTGGTTTAATTTATGCTCTGTGGTGGGGAAATCAATGAAATGCCTTCAAATATTTTTGTAATTCCATATTTTTTCACCTTTTGCGTAAGTCCACATTTTTCTTCTACTTTAAATACCATCACTGGTCTTCCCTGTGAGGCTCAGCCTCATGCTGGTACAGAGTGTATCTTTAGTAAGTTTTCTGCACATCGGGCAATACAAGCTGGCTAATGTAAGGCTGGTCTGTGATGCATTGCATCATTGTGTCAGCACTGGAATGTGCCACTTGCCTTATTTGTTATGTCTTATGCAGAGTAGTTTGATGTGTGTTTGAAATGTTTTCTGTAGAAGAGAGTATTTTGCAGTACTTACGCAAAATATGTCATGGAAAAGAATGCTGCTGGATGTTGCATAAAAATATCTGGTGTTAACAGTGCTGTATAAAAGAACATTATACAAAATAATGTGAAAATTTCCAAATGACAGTTTTAGTACTGGGCAAAAGGACACTATGGGAACATTTTTTTAACTGATGTGGGAGTATCAAAATCTTCAGCTGACAAGGCAACAAAACTTTTAAAATAGTGCCCATATAAAATAAGTGCCGTACAGCTCTTTGCTATAGACTGGAAAGGAAGGAGCTGGTGTTGCAGGTAGTTTTAACCCTTTAAACCCCAAATTAAATCCCATCTGCTATTTGCTGGCATTATTAGGAGCTCACCATTTTCTCCACGTTAGCAGGATAAGGGTTAAATTATTAACCTTTAGGCTACTAACGTCATATA
>Ga0268261_10003178_pt1 | contig 11999 bp, 11 predicted proteins | sample TergutNc150P1_FD_190353 | JGI IMG/M metagenome (GOLD analysis project Ga0268261, IMG submission 190353) | Nasutitermes corniger P1 segment gut microbial community from laboratory colony in Florida, USA - Nc150 P1 (SPAdes) (version 2) | ecosystem: Host-associated > Arthropoda: Insects >... | reverse complement strand
TAATGCCCCTATACAAGTCCCTGATATTGTTGGTCTTACTGTTAGTTTCCAGTTTCACAATTTTAGCTTTCAAATATGCCTTCTTTTTGTTCCTGAAATGTCTGCTAACATCCCGTCTTACCTTGTTCAAAGTATCTACATTGCTTTGGCTAGGATCCTGTATCCACTGCATTTTAGCCTGCTTCCTCTGATCTAAAATACCTAAACATTCCTCATCAAACCACGGTTTATGCTGCTTCATGTTATGCATACCTAGACTCTCTCTAGCTGAGGTTTTAATATTTTTCTTTAATGCTCTCCCAAGCCCTATTTATGTTCTCGTCCTCAATTACGTTCTCTAAAGCTGCAAACCTGTCTGTTATCTCTATCTGATACTGTTTCCAAACCTCCAGGTCATTTAGCTTCTTCAGATTAAATCTTGCCCCATCAAACTTCTGTGCTGCTTGTTTTCTTACTGCCAATCTTTCCCTAACTTTTGCAACCACCAGATAGTGATCAGTGTCACAGCTCCCCTGAAACTTCTTACATCTTGTATGCTTGAATGCCATCTTCTATCTATCAATACGTGATCAATCTGGTTATGAGTCTGCCCATCAGGAGAGGTCCAGGTGTACTTATGAATGTTTCGGTGCGGGAACATCGTGCTCTTAACAACTAGATTTTTGGATGTGGCAAAATTTACTATTATAACCCCATTATCATTACTATCCTGATGTAGACTCTCATTCTCTACATCACTAAAACAGCTCGCTTACCCACCAGCCAGCTGCGCGGAATTAGAACGTGTTTCCTTAAGAGTCCAATGACCACCTGCATGCAGCACAGCACCTGGTCTAGTTAAAGTTACTGAACATGATTGTACCACTGTCATTCATAGTATCAGATTTGAGGCTGTTATGGAGGTGGTTATGGAACTGAATGTCTCAATCTTTAAGGATGTTAATTGTTTTATTGGAGTCTGGGAAATGCGTACAAAATTTTGGCGAGGAAATCTTTTGGAAAACCGTAATTTGGAAGACCTGCAAGGGATGAAAGAATAACATTATGAAAGATTTTAGGGCGATGGGTTATGAGGACAGCAGGTCAATGGAAACAGGTACGTCAAGTACAGTGGAGGACTTTCATATAAGAAGCGCTGAATATTTTAGCGCCTTTATTATTATTATTATTATTATTATTATTATTATTATTATTATTATTATTATTGGTGCCAGCATTAAGTGTGTTTACTTGAACTGGAAAATTAAGATGTAGCTGTTCAGACGAATTTCAGTCTTCCGACGATTACTTTGCCAGTAGCATTGACATAAAACAAACTGTACAGTTTTACTTACTCTGAGGCTAGTATAAATCAAAAAAGAGAAATTCCGGTTTCTTAAGACAATATTAATTCCACAGAAGTTTAGATACTATAGTAGAGTTAAAGCAATGCTCCTGGAGCTGCGGCAACTCTGTACAGCAAGTGGAGATAACTATAAAATATCGTGGTCGCGTTGTAATCACTACTGTTTCTTATTCCAGAGGTCATGGTTTTCCTTAGTGCCTGCAACCAAATACCAAGATAATATGTCAAATTGGGCCACAATCGCCTCCTTCCAAATCCTTTCTAATTAATCAGTTATGAACCAAGCGAACATTCGACACACCACATTCTTGTGCTACTACAAGATCTGCTACATAAACCAAGAATAAACGAGTAAGACCTACACAATTTGCAACCAATCAAGGACTTCTGTATGGATACCTGTATCAACAAATGTTAAGGGTTAGCATTACATAATTATAATATATGTCATACATTGGTTTCTTGCCTCTCTATAAATAACAATACATCCTTTCGTCCATTTTACTTCGCATATTAAGGGCCTTTGTCTTGTTTCATTGGTACTGCCATGTATGAAAAATTTAGTATCCACCACCGCACGCGTCTCTAGTGATTGGGGTGGGGAGAGTGGCCTTGGTGACGTATGCTTGTTTGGAGGGAAAGAAATGAAGTGGTGGATTTCCCTCTCAGTTACTTAGGTTACTTCATCTTTCAACGTACTTTTGTATATAGCCCTACATATAATCTCACTGCAGTAACAAAAATTATTTTTAAAATGTCTATAAATTTTTAAGGTTAAACGTACGTGAGGCATATTAAGGAAAACGAAACATTTAAGGTTAGAGGAAACAAACAGTAATTAGATGGTGTTAAAGTAGAATAAGGTATTACGTAACTGCGACAGGTAGACTTAACTGTAAATTTGCTTGAGGTGCTCACACCGCAACAAAATGGTTTTTAACTTAATGGTTAAGTGGTAGGTGGGTTGTTGTAAATTATAACTTAGCCTATTAAAAACAGGCAGGTAATTACAATTTTCTAATAAAGTAAAAAGTCATTTAATTCCGTAAAACAAAGCTACAAATGCCCCTTGTAAAACTGAGTTTTTGTTTTCTAAAGACCAAGCCAAGAAGATATACGAAGAAATGGAGGAATAACTCCATACATTATTAACCTCGGCACTAAAAATTGCGAGTGAGTAGCTTAAAAAGTGGGATGTTTTACCATCGGGGAGGATTACCGGTTAACCATAGAATATGAAGCTGTGTGAGCCCCTGGGCCGTCTGGTTAGGCGTAATGTGGAGAACTGAGAAAATTCTTCCCCTGCCTTGAATGGAACCCGGATTTCCTGGTCGTGCACGTTGCAGCCCAGCACTCAGTGAGTGAACCCGCCCCCTCCGTATATATTGAAACTCGGAAAGACGATAGAGGACAGTGAGTAATCTCATGCTCCTATTGCGATTGTTCTAGGAATGTATACTGGACTGTAGTGTTTTTGTTCATGCGTTGATTAAAAAACGCTTCCGCACCCCTACAGTGACTTGAATCCAAGCACAGTCAGCAGGCTTTAGTCTTACACACACAGAGCGATCCATAAGTTTTAGGACCGATTTCTTAATAACAGAACTAGAGCGATCTGTCTGCCAACCCACTAACAAAGTACTATCAACCAACGTCCGTTCACACACCGAGTTTCCTTTGTTTATTTTCGACATTGTTCGAGTTATAAATTGTCTTGTAAAGTCAGTTTTCTTTATACGGCATGGATGGCGGAAATAAAAAGAGAGTTGCCATGAAATTTTGTTTCAAAGCCCATCTATCTGTGTCAGAAACACTAGTATTGGTGCAAAAGGCTTATGGGAATGAGGCTCTGAACCGATCAAACGTTTTTAAGTCGTATTCTCGATTTCGAGACGGAAGGGAGCTGGTAAAAGATGACGAGAGAGGTGGCCGTCCAAAATCGAATCGAACCGAGGTAAACATTGCTGCTGTTGCTGATTTGGTCAAAAGTGACCGTCGAATTGCAAAATTAATGATAGCAGAATCTTTGAACATCCCCAAGACTGTAGCTCTTCGGCTTCTGAAAAAGGATTTGGGAAAGAGAAAGTTGTGTGCACAGTTTGTTCCACACTCCTTGACACCTGAGCAAAGGGAAGATTGAGTCACATCTTGTCAAGACATTGTCGCGATGGCCGATGCAGACAAAAATTTTTTTAAACAAAATTATTAAGGGAGATGAAAACTGGTGTTTTGCCTATTACCCCGAAACGAAGCGACAGAGTTCTGAATGGATAAGTGAGACATCTCTTCGGCCGAATAAACTGAAATTTCAAAGGCCCCGCATCAAAACCGTATTGATAATTTTTTTTCGACTAAGGCGTAGTGCACAAAGAATTCGTACCAGAAGGAAAAAACGTAAATGCAAAATTTCATGAAGGAGTAATGGATTGCCTCCTGAAGCGCATTCATCGGGTCCGTCCAGCTGTGTTCTACTCTTGAGACTTTTTCTTGTTGCAAGATAATGCGCTCGCCAACAAAGCTGCAAGTGTTTGTCAATTTTTAACCCAAAAAGTTACAACCCTTTATCACCCCGGTACTCTCCAGATCTATCTCCGCCAGACTAATTTCTGATCCTCAGTTTGAAAATGAAGTTAAATAACTCCAATTTGCGGGTGTTGCTGAGATCCAAGAAGCCGTAACTGATGAATTAAAGAATGTCCAAAAAGAGGAATTTGCGGCAGCTTTTCAGAAACTGTACGACCGCGCAAAAGCCTATATGTATATATATATATATGCTAATGGAGCTTATTTTAAATAAAAAGTGTTTTCCTAATGCGTATTCGATTAAAAAACTAATCCTAAAACTTTTGGACCGCACTGTGTACATTTTAGCCACTTCGACATTTGTTACGTGCTTAGAATGTGGTGTTCTAAGTGCCAGTAACACAGTGTTATTCACGTATATTGATAGAAACTTTTCGGAGAGATCAACTTCTTCTATCTTCATAGTATGTTACTTTACCTTTGAATACGGCGGCAGCTGTGACAACCTGGGAAAAACAACGTGAACATACCCTTGTTTTATAATGTGACAAGAATTTTCTTTTCCGTTGTTGACACAAAGTGGTCATCAAAACCTCGCACAGCAGCATTTGGACATTAAATCCCGTGCAATTGGTAGTATTAGTCTTATTTCAGTGCACCCAGACATTTGTTATTCTGAATAGTGTACAAAAATGGACTTGAGTAACAAGACTGGAGTCTTGCAGAATTTTAGGTACGGGATGGCAAGAACTAGTTTTATATGGGTGTGAAACTTGGTCGCTGACATTGAGGGAGGAACGTGGGCTGAGGGAGTTTGAGAATAGGGTGTTGAAGAGAATATTTGGGCCTAAGAGGGATGAGGTAACAGGGAATGGAGAAAACTACATAAAGAAGAGCTTAATGATCTGTACTCCTCACCCAATATTGTGCGAGTGATAAAATGAAGAAGAATAAGATGGGTGGGGCATGTGGCGCGTATAGGGGAGGGGAGAGGTGTATACAGGGTTTTGGTGGGGAATCTGAGGGAAAGAGAACACTGCGGAGTCCCAGGCGCAGATGGGAGAATAATATTAAGATGGATCTTTAAGAAGTGGAATGTGGGGGTAAGGACTGGATCGAGGTGGCTCAGGATAGGGACAGATGGCGGGCATTTGTGAATGCGGTAATAAAACTTCGGGTTCAATAAAATGCGGGGAATTTCTTGACTAGCTGAAAAACGGTTAGCTAGCTTCTCAAGAAGGACTCTGCTCCATAGAGTAAGTATGAAGTAAGTGATAGCAGGAACTGGCTAAGGACGAGACAACTTGTGATTGTTAACCCCAGGCATGATTTGAATAGACTTAATATTAAAGTTGTCCCCGTGCACCCTTCAAGTCGTACACGGCAGTGAAGAATGAAGGTATAGCCCCCACTATTTTCTGACCTCAGGAGGTAAACGTTCACCCTCACTCCCCAAAATCGCTGGTACAAAGCTTCCGGTACCCATCGAGGAGGATGCTGGTTTGGCCAGATATATAACAGTTATTCTTAACGGCCAGCCCCTGGTCTAGTCACTAGGCTGACCGAGCTATCACGATTCCAAAGTCTTGATATTGTCCGTCAAAATTTCCGTGCTTTTCAGCTGAAAATTTGTAAACATTTCTTACGTATTCCAAGTATTAGTCCACCAATTAGTTTGTCATGTGGATCCTTAAACCTGCTAGCCGAGATTTGTCCAACTCTCAGTTAAAGTGTATGGTTTATTTTCAAATATTCTGAACGTTTTTTCTTCCATCAAACGGCAAATCGCGTGTCGCTTCGGCACAGATCAAAATAAATATTGAATTCAAATATTAAAGTTGGAATATTTTGTTTAAGGAGGGGCCCCCGTATCTCAGATTAGGAGGATTATCAGGGAAAATTTTGGGGTATTTCACATCTTATGTTTTCAGGTTTTACCCTACAGACGTTAGTAGAAAGCATGGCGGTACACCGAGTGACGTCATACGCAAACAAACCTAACCTTGAAGTCCCACCGTAAATAAACCTAACCCTCCCCTCCCTTCCCTTGGCCCCCAGACAGTATGGCGCCAGGGCGTAACCTTAATTTAACTTATTATTTACAAACCTAACCCTCCCCACCCTTTTTTAGGCCTTTAGGTCATCACGTGATGGCGGAGGGGTGAATGACTTCCCCTGTAAACCTAACTTTGACTTGTTATTATCACGTGATGTAAACAGCCCCAGGCGATGTTATGTAAACAAAAGATGGCGGAGGGGTGAATGACCTTCCCTGTAAACCTAAATTTGACTTGTTATTATTTTGAAACGGTGTTATTGTCACGTGATGTAAACAGCCCCAGGCGATGTTATGTAAACAAAAGATGGCGGAGGGGTGAATGACTTTCACTGTAAACCTAACTTTGAATTGTTATTATTTTGAAACGTTGTTATTGTCACGTAATGTAAACAGCCCCAGGCGATGTTATGTAAACAAAAGATGGCGGATGGGTGAACGACCTTCCCTGTAAACCTAACTTTGAACTTGTTATTATTTTGAAATGCTGTTATTGTCACGTGATGTAAACAGCCCTAGGCGATGTTATGTAAACAATGAGGTAGACAGTGTGGCGCCGTGCTTAACCTAACTTTAACTTGTTATGGTAAACAAAGGAGCCATTTTGACTTTGAGGCAATATGGCGGCTAGAGCGGCACGTTTAAACTTTGTTATTATTTTGAAGCCTTGTTATGGTTGGTGGATATAAACAAAAGATGGCGGAGGGGTTAATGACCTTTGTGCGTAACCTAACTTTAACTTGTCATGGTAAACAAAGAGACATTTTGAATTTTAGCTAATATGGTGGACACGCGCGGTAATTTTAAATTAATGCTAACCTAAACTTAACTTTGTTATTGTAATAAGGCGACCATTTTGAATTTTTGCTAGCATGGAGACTTGCGCGGCAATTTTAAATTGATGCTAACCTAAACTTAAACATTTACTATTTGAATAAGGCGGCCATTTGTAAATATGGCGGACACGCGCCGTATGTTTAAAACTAACTTGTTGTTATTTTGGATTTTGCGCTGCCGCTATTTTGATTTTTGTAAATATGGCGACTAGAGCGGTAATTTTAAACCTAACTTTAACATCTTATGTGAATAAGACAAGTATTTTACAACATGGCGACTTGCGCGGCAATTTTAAACCTAACTTTGAACTTTATTATTTGAATAAGGAGGCCATTTTTAAATATGGCGGACTAGCGCACTATTTAAATTATTTGAATAATACTACCAAGTTACAATATGGCTACAACTTTATACGACACTCGAAAGAGGTGGCTAAAGCGGTAAAATATCAGACTCATAGTTGAAAGATTCTAGGTTCGAATCCTGCGGCTTGAACCATCTCTTTTTAAGGAGCCTATCCCGGGTAATTAGGGTAAATAAAGACAATTTAGAAATATGTACACTTTGAATTTATTTTTGCTTTTTTACTTACACAGATGAAGTTGCTGCGGTGTTTACTGTACCCATAATTGGTTTTTCGCACTTGCAGTTTTTACTTATGGTACTTGCTTGGTAAACTCCATAACTTATTAACGCAGAGCGATTTTAAACTTGCAGGACCGGTTTTAACACATAATTTACATTGGCACTGATTGTTTTTAGACCGATTGTGAGAACGTTTAGTACAAAACAGTACTCCGGCAGGAAATATGTCTATTGCAGGATTTTTGTCACAGAAACTGATGTCCGCTTTACAGTGTGCTAAGCGCCCAGGTGCATTTAAATCAAAAACACACATACGAAATACGCACTTGTGTCTTGATGTTAAGGTGTCGTTTGTGATATACGTTAAACGTTTATTGATGCACACAACACCGTAAGCCAGAGACGATAACTGTATTTTTTAACACACTTTGGGCTAATATTAGTTCGGACGGGAGCTTTCCACCAAAAAATCTTGATTGAAACGATATAACAACTTCTTCTTTACCAGATGTTAACACGAAATAGTTCTGTTCGTAACTTAAAAGTGCACTCTTTCCCAGCAATACATTTTTTAAGGTAGCTAGCACATCGTAATCTTCTTTTATTACAAGGAGGATACAAATTGATTTCTTTTACTGAGTTGAGGATTCCAGCTACATAACTTGGAAATAGTCCAAATGAAGCACATAGTACTTTATTACTGTTCATGGTCGTAACAGTATCATTCACCAGCCATAACCACTTCGTATTTTGAACTTGAAATGTATCATACCAAATACCTTGTCCTACAGTAGTATTCAAGTCTTCACACAACTTCCCAATGCTTAAGTTTGGTAGAAATGAAACGTCAGTGAATTCTAGAAAATCCATTATGCGTTGCACTGGACACTACTAAACACATCGAGACTTGTTGCTTAACTGTGAGAGCTGACAGGTTAGAATATGCACACTTTCACCGAGCGCGCCGAGGATTGTTGTTGGTAGACCGTGTAAGCGGACCCCCGAGGGTAAGCAGGTTAGAACATGCACACACACTCAGAGACTGACGGGCTACAGTACTTTACGAACCAAGCACTTACACATAACACTTGTAGTTTTAGCGTGATCTAAAACAAATTGTATTCCTTTTACGATAATGACGAAAATGCACCCAGGACTCCATTTTGCATGTTTTCCCCAACAGCAGTCCGTTTCTTTCCAGTCCTGTAGGGCGATTCCACAACGAAAGAACGTAGTAAAATCAATTTTACCTGTAACAAAACCATTTACATTAGTTAGTTGTGGAGAAAAATAATAGTTATTTGTAATCAACCATCTTTTAATTATAATGTAGCTTACCTGTATGAAAGAAACCAGCGCTACTTAAATTTTCAGATTTTTGTTTAGAAGCGGTGGGCCAACTTGTAAAAGACTGCATTCGGGCGTGATATGATACGGGCACATAGGACCATCCCACAGAATGCTATTGTGCTGGCTGAATTTTATAGCTGTAAAAGACGATAAATATTAACATACTGTTATAATCATACATAGGACATAAATAAATAAAAGTAAATGTATACTTACAACGTTTTAAACGCGAGGTTTTTAATGTGTACTCCATATAAAACCCGCAATCGTCATTACTACTACTAGGCTGTTGTTGAGATGTTTTAGGCGGAGCAGGAATGTTTCCTACAAACAACACCTTAACAAATGCTCAAGATGGACTCCAACGCTGATGGTCCTTAAATGCATCATCTCCTTCTACCCACTGTCCGAATTCCACTTCACAAAACGCACAACGAACCACATTACCCCTGTTTGCGTAGAAAAATCCAGCAGCTGCCAGTTGGTTTACATCCATGAAGGGCACACGCCAATATTTAAATGTTTTACGGCGATCAACCTCGCTTTTTAAGTTTAAATTTTGTAGGTTTGGTGGTGGCGAAGGTCGCCGAGGCCCGTATACAACCTGGCCAGCTGAGTTAATATCCATTTGCACGGTGCGGGAGCTAGTTAGCAACTAACCGAGTAATGAGCTATAACCTGCGCACTCAGGTGCACTATGTCTGCATCCCCCGAGGGTAAATCCATTAAAATTCCTTTTAGATAGATAACATCACAAACCACTTAGAAGTTCGTCTACCCTCAGGCTAAAGTCATTAACCGAATTGTTTGTTTACCCCTTTTAGACGTACTGGCCCCAGCAGGAATGCAAGTTAGATAAATCAGATAGCGATTCTTGGAAAAAGCCATTAAGGGGATACTTAAGATAACAATCAGGTGACTTACTTTAAAAGCCATTAAGGGGATGGCCGAGATAATAATCAGGTGACAATTCTAGGAAAAGCCGTTAAGAAGACAAACAGGTCGCATCATGTCGGGAGGACAGTACTATATATTCGGTCATTTTAATGTAAACGTTTATAAATTAGCGCCATTTTCAAACCTTTCAATTACAAACCCGAGTTTAAATTACATCCCGCCGCCATGTTACAAGATGGCTACCACCGCGGGAGGGTTAAATAAAACCAAGTTTTAAAAGAGCCATTTTACACATATTAATATGATCCAAGTCTACACATGGAGTGTACGAACCTGTTGGAACTTGCTTGACGTTACGCCGTTTGTAGTTTTTACCCGAATATTTACCAGAAGACGCTTGCTCTTATATGAATAGTATGAAACACAATTATAGACGTTAACGTTTTTTAATAATTGGTGTGGTTAAAAACATTACAAGCGGCTGAAGAACGAATGAGTTATACTTACATTAAAAGCGCATTAAAAACATTTTACGTATTACACTTATTTTTGATACACCTAAAGTTCTTTTATTAGTAAGAAAAGTATCAAGTTTGACATATATACTATTACTTATTACGAACAACATAAATTTGGCTTTTCCTGCATATTTATTTATTTAATGTTGGTTTAGTTATACCTTATTATGCAAGTTGTTTTTACGGTTTTATATGATAGATAGTCAATTGGTTATATGATTAAGAATGCATGGAGCTGTATATCTACTGACCCCATATGACTTCACGGCATGAACAGGAATAAAATGAGATAGGTGAAACAGGATAATATTAGTATTAGTAGTGTGTTATTTTGCGAATTACTGAGTTGGATGTTGACATACCATTTTATATATTCTTCCTCATGCAAATATATCAGAAGCAATAGAGAGAGATAGATAGATTAGTGAATATATGAGTAAGAATGTGTGGAGCTCTACATCTACTGCCCCCATATGCCTTCATGGCACGAACAGGAATAAAATGAGATTCATTCATTCATTTAGTAGTCTCTGTTACGACAGGTCCAAAGCCTCTTCCAAAACAAGCTCTCTACATACGGCGATCCAGAGCTTCCTCTTTCAAATGAGAGTATCCTCTCCTTTCCTTAAGATCATCCAGTAGCTTCCTACGTCTTCTTCCTTGTCTTCCTGTCACTTCTATCCCCCATGTATATTTCCTTCAGTAACCCGTTGTAGAAGGCAGTTTCTACGCAAAATGTGACCAATCCAGTTTGCCTTCTGTTTACGTATTTCATGTAGGATATTCCTCTGCTCATTGACTCAAAACAATATTCTTCATTTCTCACATGATCAGTCCAACTGATCTTTTCCATCCTCCTCCAGCACCATATTTCAAAACTTTCCAGGTGTTTCTAATCTACTGCCCCGAAGCGTCTAAGTTTCAGCACCATATAAAGCTATGTTCCAAACGTAGCATTTCACTAGCTTCTTCCTCAATTCCAAGTCCATTGTGCTAGTAAAAGGAGTCCTCTTCTTGTTGAATGCAGCTTTAGCCATAGCAATCCTACACTTAATTTCACAAGTACATCCTTCATCATTTGTTAAAATGCTACCCAAATGTTTAAAAAATTCCACATTATCTAGTCGTTTTTGGTCTACCACAATTTTTACTGGGAATGGTTGTCCTGAAATTCTCATTACTTTTGTTTTTTCCACATTCATTTCCATTCCATAGCATCTTCCAATTTCAATTAGTTTGTCGAACATGTCCTGTAGCACCTTTTCTTCCTTAGGCAGTAACACAAGGTCAACTGCATATTTCACAGTGTGAATGATTTGCCCGCCTATTTTGAAGTCTCCAAACCCTTCCACAGTTTCCTTGGTAAGGTATTCGCTGTATAAGTTGAACAGAATTGATGACAAACAGCATCCTTGTCTAACTCCTCTTCCAATATTCACACTTCTTGTCTCCCCTCGGTTCAGTCGTACTTTAACACTCTGAACCATGTTCAAGTTGCTAATCAATCCTCTTTCACGCCAGTGATAACCATTTTCCTTTAGGATCTGCATTAATTTGGTCCAGTTGACTCGGTCAAACGCCTTCTGCCAGTCTATGAAGCAAACACTTAGGTCCTCGTCTATCTCCAAGGTTCGTTCTGATATTATTCTCATCATCCCAACTGCATCCCTAGTTCCTTTTCCTCTTCTAAATCCAAACTGATCTTCTCCGAGTACATCCTCAATTTTCTTTGCAATCCTTCTTCTAAGTATCTTTGCTACTATCTTCGCTGTATGTGCGATAATGTTGATTGTGCGATGGTCGCTGCATTTTGTAGCTTGTGGCTTCTTCTTTAAGGCAATCTTTGTAAGTTTCGTGAAGTCCTTGGGCCACTCTCCAGTTTCATAAA
>Ga0268261_10003177_pt1 | contig 11999 bp, 5 predicted proteins | sample TergutNc150P1_FD_190353 | JGI IMG/M metagenome (GOLD analysis project Ga0268261, IMG submission 190353) | Nasutitermes corniger P1 segment gut microbial community from laboratory colony in Florida, USA - Nc150 P1 (SPAdes) (version 2) | ecosystem: Host-associated > Arthropoda: Insects > Digestive... | reverse complement strand
GTGTTTATTATATATATATATATATATATATATATATATATATTTATTTATTTATTTATTTATTTATATAAATCAGTACTTTTACTTACTGGATGTCAAAATAGTATGTTAAAACTTGAATAAAACAATCATTTTTTAAATGTTTAATGGTGTATTTCATTGACAGCTATGGTTATTTCCGATGGTTTCATTGGAAATTTTCACTGAAATAATCCTTCGGGACAGGAACTTTTTCTGGGGTCGACTAAATATCTAAAAGATGTGAGTACCAAGAATATTTTCTGGAGAATAAAGGCGGGTAGTGCGTAGGGCTGACAACTTTACCACCTTTAAATGCGGATTGTCTGCAGATATGAGAGCTTTAACCTTCTGGAACCTTAAGGGCTTTTCCAGGTTTGTACAGGAATTGCTTTAACTCTACCGTGTTAATTAACACTCTGAGCTAATTAGATATTCTTATCAATGAATTTTTCCAATGGACATAATTACACTCTTAGATATTTTCCATTCTCTTGGGTTCTTTTAAAAAGAACGTTTCAGAAACTGAACCTGTTTCCATCATCATGTCTAAAAAGATGAAATTTTCGCACTTCGACTGGACCCTTACAAACAGCTCTTCTTGATTAGTAATATTACTCTTTCTAAAGAGCCAAAAAAATGGGATCCCTTTTTCTTCTTGTGTGACGACGGAAGCAAATCAAGTTTTCTAAACGACATGAAGTCCCCAGACGAAGAGCAATGTCCAAAAAAATGGTCATGTTAAAGTTGTTATTTCATGGTAAAGATGAGTTTAATCAAGACATGAATGTCTTACTGTATACGGTTTGAGTCTCTGAGAAATAAAGGTGAATCACATAACATAAAATTGGGGTTCATTCTTATGTTCCGTTGCTGTAGGATAAAACAATCGCAAAGATTCTTAGCAATTACATCTATGTTTCCGAGAATTTTTTTTGAAACATTAAGGACTATCTGTTAAATATCAATTTACATTCGTCATCAAGTGCTAAGCCATTTCTACAGAAAGTCTTAAGATTACTAAGCTTAGAATTATACTGCACAGAGATGGATCTTGAACCTTTCTGATTATCCCTAAGCCACTATTAAACTGCGGACTACGGCCCAAATTTTTACCTACGAATGGACACTAAACTTACTAAAGTTCTAGAGACAGAGAAAGGTAAGAGAAGCTGAATTTATACAAAACTGAATCGACAATTCTCCTTTTCAAACAATATCTACATTCAAGCAAATCAAGTAGAATGTTTAGGCACAGACTTCGAAACTGAGACATTCCTGCTGCATATTACAGATATCCATTAAATTTTTAAGCTTTAATGTGGAAATCGTGAAAATAACTCAAAATATCTTGTATATTCTGCAGCAGTACAATGGTATAGGTGTTGATAAGAAATGAGGTTCGCCTTATCATCCAGCTGTATGCAGCTATTATCCCATTAATTATTATATTTCCTATTATATGTTTGTTTCAAGACATACATCTTATTTCCGCGCATTACACGTAGGCAGATGGGACAGTAGAATTTTATATCCGCTTTTCTTTAACCTCAGTACGAGACTGTGGTAAACATTTTTCACGTCCCAGCCTCTTTGGGAAGGAGGTTATGTGTGTGCAAGTTCCCTGCTGGAGGTTTTTCTTTGTCACATAAATATATAAAATTCTAGAGCGTATTGATAACAAATATGCACATATACACTTAAATTCTGCTTGTAGCAGTTTCACTACACAATTTGATAAAAAAAATATCAGACAAAATTTCGTATCATTTATTTCATTAAACCGTTAGCGCAAATTACAGCTCGACTTGGTTTAGTCAGCAAGAAATCAATGTTTCAATTAGTCTCTCGAAATACGAATAAAATTCCTTGGCAATTTAATTCATTAAATCTTCAAAGGTTTATAAATTGAGTGAAACACAAATTCCGTGAAAATGTAAAGATATTTTCTTTTTCTTATTGATGAAATTTATTATTTTCTTGCATAAAGAAGCTTGAGCATTAGCATACCGTTATTCTAGTTATTGTTTATGGTAGGTGATGACCTTTAAACACAGAAATTACTCTTTTAATTTTGCAGTGTTTAATCTCACGATATTAACACTCCAGCTGAATTTGTCCTTCCTATTCCATGAAATTGTCAGCGATACACAAACAAGAATGTCTGCAGGAACCACGTTTCTATGACGAATATATCGTAACTCATAAATCTGCGCTGGCTGAAGTACAACAGGAACGGATAATTTTATTACCCCTTTCCTGCACTGTACCAAAATCTTGAAGGCCGCAAATATTAATATTTTATCTAAGTGAAAAAACTGTCGCAGGACTGATACTGACATGGAACATGGACTTCAATAAACAAGGAATACATTTGTTCGTCTCGCCACTTAACACAGGTATGTGTCATATGTAGCAGAGCCCATGGGTAAAGTTAGTGTAATTCCACTGCAGTTATGTCTGAATTGTATTACAGCTAAAAATAAATAATGAAAAATACATTATCTAAACGTGATTTCTGATTGTTTTATCTATATTGTTTCACTGATGACATTTCCGTCAGACTAACACGAACACGGGATTGATTGCATTACACAAGTATGTGTAGGCCGGGACAGCTCAGTCGGCATAGCGACTCGCTGCGGTTTGGACAGACCGGGGATCGAATCCCGGTGGTGTTAGATATCTAAAACCTATACAGACTGGCCCAGGGGCCCACCCAACCTCCTGTAAAACGGGTTCCAGGTCTCTTTCCCCGGGGTAGAATGGCCAAGGCGTGGCGTTGACCACCAACCTCATTTAGAAAAGGCAAAGTTTAATCCACCAGCCACGAAGGCCCGGAGGGAGAGTAGAAATACAGTTCTACTCTTTCTTTTACCTCAACACTAGATGGGGGGTGTGTGGCCAAATACCCGCCTATCATAATTCCGGGAAAACCAAGTAACCATTGTATAGGAGGCTCGTTCCATTTGGCGCCTAAGTTAAATAAAGTGTAGATCTGTACCTTACTCCCTTCTGGGCTTGAATAGACTCTTTTAGGGTTAACTTCGCCTTTCTTACACACGTAAGTACAATAGGTGTTTGTGAGACATTCAGTGCAATTACAACTAATTTACAACAAAATTGTAGCAGTTTAAATTAAGAAAAAATTATTTATAACTGATGAAAGAGGAATTTAAATAATGAAGAATAATTTTAGGAGAGAAGGCTCTATCACTGGGAAATATGAATGTTATGAAACAAATAATCAACATTGATTTCCCACTTTACATCAAAGATCTTAAGACTTCTTTACCGATACCACTCGTTAATGCAGTACAAGGGAAATGATTTTTTCTTTGTATTCAGAATCTTACAAACGATACAAATACACTTTGTGGAAAATGTTTCAGAACATTACATGAGGAAGTAAATGTACTAAACACAGTGCTTCAAATGTTTAATATCACTCGAATTGTAAAATCATATTATTTTCAGTTTACAGACTCGTCCGTACTCAACTCTTATTCTTGAAATCCTTGTCGGTAATTTTGTAGACCATTTCGTTGTTTCTGTAGGCTAAAGGATTCTCTGATTTTCTCCCTTGTATTTCACCTTTGATTTTCTGTTCAGTTGCTTCCTGCAATGCTTTCCCACGCCCATAGAATATATCTTCGCGGTAAATACGTTCCCTTCTTCTGTATGTATCATGTATTTAATAAACATACACAATGTTAGTACAGGACATTAGTTAAATTATTGCTAAACTCTTACAAAATAACTTTAATAATAAGAGTACTTATAAAATAAAAAATTTCCAAATATCAGGAAATGTTATCTTTTCCCAGTGGGATAAGTTCCTTCTTAAGATAAAACAGTCACACTACCTTGTCAAGAAATACCTCAAGTATTTCGGAAAACACTATTTCATTTCCCGATTCACACCGGTCCACACAGTTCACAATACCGAACCAGATGGATTCGGTCCACAACTTTCAAAGTTTTCCTATAAGACATATTTTACTAATAGACCATCATTTGCGCCAGTCTTTGTCAGGTATAAATTTTACTTCGGGATTACAAATTAACATTCTGTAACCAATTATACAACCTTTATATCGTGTAAACCGTACATTGCATGAGACGCCCTAAAGATAATTCCTACGCGCGCCGAAACACGTACGAGAATGTTATGTAACATGATAAGTACAATGTGTGCAGTATGGGTTGATTTAGATAAAGAGCATTAATATTTATCCTATGTTTCATGTGTGCTACATGCTTCTTCTCTCATTCTATCCTTGATGTTTTAGACCCAGTAATATTTTAAGACCATTTAAAGTTACGAGACTCCTTATATTTCAGTTTCCTCATCTACTGCTATTTCCTGTGCTGCAAATTCAAATAGTACGTATTCTCCAGTGAAATTCTCTGTTACATTTCTCAGGTATTCTGACTATAGTCTATCACAGTTGCATTATTAGACTTTTGGGCTTCCTTCCAGCGTTATAAATACGAAAGCCTAAACACAAAATTTCGGCGACTGGCTCTATCGACTCTCACAATTATGTGGGGTTAAAGGGAAGATTTACTTTTGGTCCAACAACTAAAATTATTCTCGCCCTCTTAGTCTTGACTTCGAAAACCCAGTTTACGTCCATAAAATCAGGTAATTTCTGTATAATTAATTAAACAATAAGCTTGGTTTCAACTTCTATACCATCCTAAACAAACTACATGTACTCAACTATTTAAACAAATCTTTGTTTTGAGACAGAAATTTCATTAATGCAGCAAACATTTATCGGTTAGAAGTCTAAACAACCATAACACATTAAATGTCACACATCATAGACGAATCAACGAGATATATTTTGCATGTGTTATTTACATTTTGGTTATCATTGTACTATATTTGCCAGCACTATATAATTAGTCACGAAGGTTGCAACGGTCCGATACCACTGATGATATTAATTAGAATTATCTTTCAGTATAACTGGGCTTTTATAACAGAGTTTTTATATTTCCAAAATCAAAACAGTTACATTTTTTAATAATTAAATGCTAAATCAATAAATAATTTGTATGTGAATTTTACCATATAGGTCTAAATCAATAATGTCAAAAACTTAACCAAAAAGAAGGTTTCCTGTAGAAATATTCAACAGGAAATTCTCTTACCATACGTATTTTAAGTAAAATATAAACATAATTATTAATTTGCCCGCTGTGGTCCATACGAAAATTATTGTCCACAAAAAAATACTAACATTACTAAGAATGTTAATAAGAGATAAAATTCGCTACTGTAAAGCGTTTTGTGTATTAACAACTGATTCTTTCGTATATTCTGGTAGTTATTCATCGTAATTAAACTATCTAAAATTAATACTGGTAAAATAAGATAGTCTGTAGAATCGTCGTTTTGAATTGCAGGTTTTCTACCCACTCAAACTGACAATGCCATTTTGAACTCTATATATGTATTCATATTTTTTAGCACGTTCTAAGTATGTAATCAATATTTCCTTATGTTTCAGCCATATATTGTCCCTATTTTTTTACTTTTACAAATCGATCCTCATGTCGAGTATAGGCTATTGCAGGTTGTATAGAAATTTAGTGTAGTGCTGCTTGCTTCATTTCCGTTTGTCTACTTTAAATTGAACAAGCAACTTTCTAACAAAAAGCAGTTATAATAAGTAATATATAGTAGTAGTATTAGTAGTAGAAGTAGTAGTAGTAGTAGTAGTAGTAGTAATAGTAGTAGTAGTAGCAGCAGTAGTAGTAGCAGTAGTAGTCGTAGTCTTAGTATTAGTAGTAGTGGTAATAGTAGTAGTATTAGTAGTAGCAGTAGCAGCAGGAACAGCAGCAGCAGCAGCGAGAGTGTTATTGCTACTGCTGCTGTGGTTGTAGTTGTATTTATGACAATTGTAGTGATCCATATGATTTACTAAAAACACTGTAAAGATGAAACACCTGACACGTATTTAATATTACACACGTGCTTGCAGTTTACTTAATATTTAATCTGCAAAGCTCCAACATAATCAATAATCCGTTACTTTATCGATAAAATTTAAAACTTCCCTAAGCAGTAATTTTGTGCAAGTCCATTATGTCTATGGGTCCAGTCAGTAAATGTTCTGAAATTTTTCTCTCGTCAAATATCCTAACATTTTCATTAAGGCCAAGTGTTTTGTTTCTCCAGACTTCACAGTCGATTCACAAAACGCAGCGTTTTATCTAACCTTGTCCCAAATATCGCAGTTGAAAGAGAAGTTGACATGAAAGTACTGGTGATTATTATCATGAAATATGGCGTCTGGCTGCTATCGTTGCCACCAATAAGCTTTGAAGTCGACACCAGAGTGGTCGATGATGCGGTGGTAATATATGTATAGCTCTATGACGGAGAGAGGCACGGAAATTTAAAAAAAAATCAAAATAAAAAAATCAAAATCAAAACGCACCTCCTATACCCTTCAAATACACGTATGTATTCTTCTGTTAGATTAGTGAAGTGTAAATTTGTTATAACTTTCTTATCGAACGTGAAAAAGTGTTTGTAGGCTACTTGTTACATCTTGTACTCCAGGGTGTACAGAGGCGTTTTTTATTAATTTCAAAGAACGTTTGTATCCCAAATTGTATTCATAAAACTATGTTAAATGTCGAACACAGAAACAACTAGTAGCAAGTAAGTCGTTTCTGTCATTAACTTATGACAGAGGTAGGACAATTGGGGTAGTTGCAAAGAATCTGCGCCGTAATATTTTATATTACAAACCGTCACTTTAAATATTTTCATCCAAAATTCAGTGTGCAAGTGCAGTTTCCTCTGTGCGGAAATTTTGTAATCAAATTTATGTAGGCCACTTCTGTTAACCACTCGTAACTGTTCAAATTACATAATCAGATCATTCATCTAATGCAACTAACATACTAGGTACCTTATTTCTCCTGATGACGGAAGCACAGCCACCATCCGAGCTTCTGTATTGTGAAACAAAACAAAGCAAAAGAAAATGACCAGTTGATGTATCTATTTAGCGACACGCTTTCTTTATGCAACTAGACTTGGTTCTATCAATATTTCTTAGCACATTTAACGGCTCCTTTCGCATGTAGCAATTACAGAGCTTTACATGACTCAATGGCATACCTAAGGGCTTGAGTTTTCTGTCGCGTCTCTGATCGAGCCCCCTCCCCCCACCCAAAATTGACAGTAAATATTATTGTACTCCAAATTTCACACGAGAGTACAAAACACGGCTTTCTGTCAGAAGTACGAAACCTCGTCCGAAATAGCTCCTCAAAAAATACTAGTATTCTGTGGGTTTTGGGACTCCTGAGCCCTAGAGGCTGGGGGGGCCGTAACTTCGTCACTGGTATTAAGGTACTGAAAGACCACTTGGCAAGACTGTATCTGTAAACTGCTGTAGTTAAAGCCATATCCCGGTACTTAGTTGAAGGAAATGAGGAAAACCATAAAGGGATTTAAACATCTTAGGCCGTCAGCAGCTAGTGTATGAACCTGGTGTCTACAAAATGAAAGTCAAGAGTCTTGGTCATTGTACGAGTAAGAAGATTGTTCTCTAGCAAGTGCTATGTTATTCATTGCTGTCTACAGCACTAATCTTGAATAAACCATTTCACAAAATGTTGTTTCCAAACTGAACAGGTGTGATAAAACGGGGGATAAAGAGTGTTATTTGTATATGTACAATCTCCACTGGACGAACTGCAGTAACGGAGAAGGCGGTGGGCTGTTTGTATTTGTGGTGCATTTTGTGGAAGTTCTTTTAGAGGAACGGCGTATGGTAGATGCGGTGCAAACAGTACGTCACATAGTCCTGAAGGAAAATAATAGAATTTTGGTCGATGTTGGAGAGATTTTAGCTGTCTTCCACAAATTATTAACTAATTGCTTAATTTTTAATTCTTGTGGAAACTTGTCTTAAGTAGTGTAACATAAGAACTAAGTTTTTGTGACAAAGTTAAAAGTAATGGAAAAAGATATCACAAGGGTATATTAATTGCAAATATAGCCTGTGGAATTTTAAAACCATTACGATCTCTGCCCAGGATATTACAACATTATTTAGAAAATGGCTGTTTCATTGCTAATACAGAAGTGATCGCAAAAGAGTATTTAGATCTCATGTGTATGATACAGAGTAAAATTTTTACTCGTGAATTTGTGAGGTAAAATAAACTTAAAAATAAGGAAATTGTTATAAAGTAATAAGATTCGCAGTTGAATAATATTAACGTAAATTATTTATTCCGTCGCTTGTAGCATAAATTGCAGTTTGGTCTGAATCACTATCAGTGAAAGAAATATTTCCTCTGTCAATAGTGAGCACGGCATATTAGAACTAATCATCATATGATTTGACGTAATCAGCTTTCAATAAACATGTAGAACTTTATACTCTAGAATTTAATACATGGGACAGTTACTCTGATTATTGACAAGGGATGGCGTTGTAACGTATCTTACTTTAGACTTTGTAAAAGGGGTTTTAGCATTTTAATTAAAATTTGATTTAATTCAATTTGTGTAAAATGACTTAAAATATATGATTACAATGTGTTCTCAGTGCAAGGACATGAGACACGTAATTGGAACGCACTTAAGTAAGGATCAGTGCTTAATTTCACTCTGAACAGACAAATACTTAATTAGACTTTGCACGAATTTATAACTACTTTTTCTCAACTTAACTGTTAATAATGATTGAAAACTTTATTATCTTACCGTTCCTATATAGGGCTGTCTTACCTAGAATTTCTATTATTTTCTCTAGTAATTGTATCCATTTTGCCAGTGGGCGCATTTGTCTTAAATTTGAGTAAAATTAGCTAGATTTGATTTTTAGTTCTGCTGCATGCAGAATGTACGTGGTAAGTGCTATGGCCAGAATCCCGAAAGAAATTATTTAAACATAAAACAACATATTTTGATAAGGACTAACTGTATCATTATATCTACTGCCATAATCACGTAAAAGAAGCTGACAGAATTCCTTATGTACATATCTTATTGGGTAAGATGCAGAAGGCGATAATTAGACCAAAAGTGATGCTGACAATTCAGCACACTTGTCTAACTGATTGGAGTGAAACTGCATATTGCACACCTGGCACAACCAGTAAATCAGACAGTAAATCACTTGTCACTGATATCAAGTCATCGTATTTCAGATACGTGTGAATGTACCCAATCAGTTAGGTTTGCTATCGGGCTGATAAAAGGTTCGTTGTCTGATTTCATGAATATGAAGCAAGCCGGTTAATGAGAAATGTGATAAAATTTAGTTTTCCCACGGTTCTTCTATCACAAATTAAATTACGAAATACACTGGTCGAAAATAGTGTATAAGAATTTACTAAGAACATACGAGCCAAGATAGCTCGGACACTGTAGTGACTAAGTCACTTGCTGATTCACTTAGGCAAAGTGCTTCGATTCCCTTCAAGAGCAATATATTTATCTCCTCTCCAAAACTTCCCAGACTGGCACTTGGACTCAACCAGCCTCCTACCGAAAGAATATCGGGCGTTATGCTCCCGCCGAAATACCGGTCGAAACGTGAACCTAACCACCTTCTACCATTTAGAACAGGGCTGACCAACATGCCGCCCTCAGTCCCCCGATTTTTTCAGTAGTGAAATTTCAAAAATATAATATGTCTACAGAATATAATGTGACAATTTTACAAACAAAGATAATACTTAGGACATAAAACTCATCACTTTTAAGACAGCACACAGTAAACAACACTTTCTTTTAGATATGTTTATACACAAGTGCGGAAATCGGGCGAGTCCGAAGAATTATGCGACCCTCTTGTGGGTTAAAGTTGGGCAGCCCTTATGTAGATGGACGAAATGCCAAAGAGAGAGAAATGCCGCTGGACATGATCTATGTTCGATAAGATTTTTAATTTGTCTTTGCCCCTCGTGTACTTTATAAACTAAAATGCCGAATGTCAGTAACAGCGGACGTTATGGAAGTCGAATTGTACGTACCTGTGGTTTGCATTCGGAAGGTCCTGAGTCCTAATCTTGGCTCGCATATCTTTTATGGAGACTAAAGTTTCACATCGTGTTTTTCAGTCCCTCTAGGCATATATCGAGATGACTCATCAAAATAAACCAAGACCTTTTCCCTCCCAAATATTAGATTTTATTATGTCGCAAGTAAGATCTTAGTTTATGTATTTAATTCAGCCATGGACGTCCTTATTGAATGAAATTATGAATAAATGACTGAATAAATAATAAATATATAGTACAAGTGAGACACAATCGGACTTTTTATCTTCATCTTTAGTTAGTGAATAAGGCTAAACCAAAATTCTTTCCACCTACTGTGCTCGGTCCGTGAAGTGACTGCGTACCAAAAGCTTGTTCCACAACAGTTCTATCTGTTTTATCCTTCGTCTTCTACCCTACATATTCCAAACACCCGATATCCTCACTAATTAAACAAACTGACTAAAACAAACACGTAGTGCACATCAGTTTGTTGCTCCTCATTTCTGTCATTTATCTGAGATCTATATTCCTCAGATATCATCGTTTTTCATTACAAATTTGATTTCCCACTTTGATATTTTATTGCAATGTGTGTGCATAAATTTAAGTAAGATGCTCTTGGCACAGTACAAATACCATATTACTTCGTATTTGAGAAGCCCTCTAATATAAGACGCATTCCAATTTTATAAAGGGAATTTAAGGCACGAATTTTGGATGATAAGAGGGAAAGGAGTAAATTTGTTTTAATAAAGCTTATTAAAGCTTAAAAATGTTGACAATTTTTACTCGCAGTTAAAATATCCTGTCCGTAAAATTTACTGTAATCTTAGCGTGACCTTTTTTTCCTTTCAGGAAAATTATGTTCGGAAAGTTAAAAATATTACCTGGAATTTAAGACGCACATCAGGTTTCAGTTATAAGGATTGTGAAAAAAAAATGTTTCTTAAATTCGAAGTAATAAGTTATTGTACGATTGTATGTTTTATTTGTTTTTGGCGCAACAGCCCCCCCCCCCGTCAGCCGGAACCTTCTCATTCACGAGGTTTCTAGATTACACACAACGACGCACCACAGTCGGTAAGGCCTCTCTGGACGAATGATCAGACCGTCACACAGACCTCTACCTGACAACAATCAACACGCACAACAAACATCCATACCCCCCGTGGGATTCGAACCCATAACCTGAAGCAATTCATTTCTTTTATCGCCAATAGGTACAGTATGTGACATATGTGATATTGTGTAGTTAAAACTAAAAAACAGACTTGAAGAGCGGTGGAGGCCTAATTTTGTGTAAGCTACAAAGTTGTAAGATTCGTTCCACATTTAACTGGTTATTGTTGAAACATTGTTGATTATTGCCCGTTTCAGTGTCTTCTTCTAACTTGTAAACCTTGTAGCGTTTATTGCCTTATGTATTTCCAGCATCTCTGCTTCTGTAAAATCGAAAAAGGGAATAAATTTCGTCAAGTAGAAAAGACTTGTAGTCGAAGTGACACCTCACAAAGAATGAGATTAGATTCTGTAACCAAAATTTTGTCTCAGTCCCTTGCGCAGCTAACTTAAATTTGGGAGAAAACCGATTCAATTACCTGTCGGAACTCTAATTACTCTCCCCGAATGTCTTTGTCGATTTTTTAGTTCTTCCACACAGATTTTAGGATAGCGCATGCAACGGCCCAATTACCCTATTTGCCACATTCTCTTGAGCTCAGTATCTGTTATTATCCCAAAGTATGACTCTAAAAAGTGTGAGTTATTAACCCTTAGGCTACTAATGTCGTATATATATATATATATATATATATATATATATATATATATGTGTGTGTGTGTGTGTGTGTGTGTGACATTAGTAGCCTAATGGTTAATGATTTAACCCTTATCCTGCTAACGTGGAGAAAATGGTGAGCTCTAATAACGCCAGCAAATAGCAGATGGGATTT
>Ga0268261_10003176_pt1 | contig 12000 bp, 5 predicted proteins | sample TergutNc150P1_FD_190353 | JGI IMG/M metagenome (GOLD analysis project Ga0268261, IMG submission 190353) | Nasutitermes corniger P1 segment gut microbial community from laboratory colony in Florida, USA - Nc150 P1 (SPAdes) (version 2) | ecosystem: Host-associated > Arthropoda: Insects > Digestive... | reverse complement strand
ACGAGCTGATCACTCGTCCAGAGGAGTCCTACCGACTGTGCTGCGTCGTTGTGTGTGATCTAGAAACATCAAGAATGGGTGCTCCATATATATATGACATTAGTCGCCTAAAGGTTAATAATTTAACTCTTATCCTACTAACGTGGAGAAAATGGTGAGCTCCTAATAATGCCAGCAAATAGCAGATGGGATTTAATTCGGGTTTTAAAGGGTTAAAAGGGGCAGGATAGACATTAAGATTATATATTTCAACCATGTATGGTTTATTAGCAGCACCTACTGGAACAAGCATGTTTTAAAAATTTCATAATCCCCATTGCATTGAGGTTGCACTCCAGATTACTAAATCTTTATCTACCACAAAATTATGCCTGTAATAATCATTGTGTAGGGTCAAAGTGTACTAAATTTATTTAAATATAAAGTGATGAAAATATGCCGACTCTTCACAACCCTAGATCCACTGTTTGTCATTAATTCTGATTAAACATGTAACTCACCCCTATCAACACTTGAAACATCTTGACTATCCATAACTGTATCCTCTTCATCTGTCATACGTCTTCGTTCATCTCGGCGGTGGTCACGACGAAGTGGCTGGCGTGAGGGATGTGTGTTTGGCCTTGGCCCTGATTGGTACTGGTGTTGCCTTGGTGGCAAATCTCTCACACGTTCATCTACAGTATCAGGGGTTTGATGGCGTGAACCTGTGACGTAAACGGTACTGTATGGGTGCAGACGAAGTATCATGACGCATAAGAGGGATTACTTATTAATCATATTTCACAACAAGTACTTTATAAACAATTACAAAACAATCGAAATACACAGCCAATATCAGTCTTCAATCAAAACCATTCCTTCTGGCTCTGATCACAAAAGTTCCGATATTAAAAAGAAATGTTACAGTCGATGAGGAAAAACACGGAGACAGATAATATGAAACAAGAAAACCAAAGGGAAATGAAAAATAAATATCTTGTAAACCACAATAAGATGTGGCAAATCCTCACAAAAGTGCTAAACACGAAACTGGAAATAAAAATCTCAAATGAGGGCCAGCATCAAGATGAGAACAACAGATGTCACACAGAAGATAAGCAAAACATGGGAAGAAGATGGGGCTAAAGATGTTTCAGAAGAGAGACGGAGGGAGTGGTATGATTGCTACATGACCTACACAATGTGCAAAATGTCTAAGAAAGAAAATATTATACTTCTTTGCAGTCAACTCTAACTTCTTTACTTAACAGAACATGAATTTCCACTCAGCTATCACTGCAATTCTTTAGCTACAGCAGTATCTCAATAAGTATGCCAGAAGCATGAAATTAAAAAACTTCATAACACATCTGAATGTATTAATGGTACCTTCAGATGCAAAAACACACAAAGAAGGTTACCCACGGGCACTAGTTGGAAAGTAGTCTACTACAGCCTGAACAAGGAATGGTAGGGATGCATCTAGGCCTTGTCCGAGAACACAGCTTAGCTCTGAAGAGTCTAAAACATTGCTGATTGTTGTATAGATGTTCAGGTTATTTGCCAAACTGTCTATAATATGTGTTTACAGGAATTTACCTCTATAAACAGTCGAAGTACTCAATTCCAATGGCAAGCCCAGCAAATCCCTGTAGCCACTACTGGCTTGCATTGCAAATTTCCATGCCTGGGCATAGTCCAGTTTTTAGCACCTCAGTACAACTGTATGTAATATTTTTTAAATTATTTATAGGTCCACAGGTGGCAAAAGATTTACTTCTTCACAATTTAAATTTATTTTTGTTGAAGGGGTTAACCTAATGTTTGTCTTTACTAGAAGCACATTAAGATAATTTGTTCTTTTAGGGGTAAGGAACAGGGATTTCAGGAAGTTGCAATATGTTAGTTGACAGTTGGACTCGAACATACTTTTGGCATACCCTTTCAGGCTTCAGTTTGCAAAATTTTTGTGGCTTATCAGCACCACACCATGCAAGCAAAGACGTAGTTCAACCATGCAGGAAGTCTAGGTTAGTAACAGATTACATTTGTTCACTTCTTTCCCAAGCTGCAAACATAAATTTGGATCCAATCCAAATGTGTATGCTACTGGCTTTTGTACACTTATTAATTTTGTGAAAGAACCAAGTCCCCAGCTGAAAGGGCAGCACAAGTTTCGAGTCTGAACTCTTCAACTCTGCAACAGAGGCTCACATTTAAATCAATAAGACACTCTGTAGTTTCTTAATCACTGTACAGTAGTTTTTTATTTTCATTTCTTAGAAAATTTCTGTAAATAATAGAGGTACGATAATACGAAAAAATGCCCTCAAGTCCGTAGCTGGCAACATTTTTGTCAATATTTTGTTTTGTCTTTTCCTTCCAAGCAGTCCTGAACAATTACAATTACATCCGTAATGAAGTGGCTTCAACACACTCCTACTATCCCTCATACACAGATTGAATGGCCTACACCAATCAATCAAATACTCTTTTGTCCACTTCATGTAACTAAAAAACCATCAATAATTTATACCCTTCCAGCTTGGTTTCAGTTTCTTTCAAGTTTAGGGAGCATAGAGTTTAGCCAGTGCAAAAATTATATATCAGAGGTCGGAAAAAAATCTTCACCAGTGTCTAAACCATACAGTTCCAGTTACACAGATGGTCACAAGGATCTCACTTACTGTTCACCCCTTAGCCATACTCTGGTATTAATATGTACAAGTCAATTCCCTGAGAGTAAAAAGCACTAAGATACAAATCTTTACATCTTTAGTAACAATAATTTCCAATCTGTTCCCTGTTACAGTCTGTTTCCCAAGTAACGTGAAGCTGAATCTCCGACCTCTTTCCAAATGCAGTGTATTCATAAACCACCACACAAATTTAAATTTTCTTATACAATAAAAAGAAAGAAATAATCTGCTACTCATACTATTAGGTAGACTTATTTGATGATATATTAAAAAATTTCTAGATACTGAAGAAACCTGGTTCCAGGTCATGACAATGAATTTCAAGTTTAGAGAATGTGATGTCCAATACACAAAGCATAAATACCAGCAAAATTAACATCACCCATCAGAATACAACATAGAACCACAGCTAAATTTAAAACAAATGGGCAATATCTATTTTATATATTCTGTTACTAAGAAAATAGTGTTGTAGAATAATAGTAATACAAGAATGACTAACCAACCACTACCTTCACAAAACATGTTAATAAACAACATTTACAACTGCATAACAATCTCAGATGAATTACACTGCATTTGCTTTCATTCCTTATGTTGATATTACAAACATTATTAATATTATGAAGCCTACAATCGAGAATGAAGTGGTACAAGTCTGTACTTGGAACTGTGCAGCACATTTTTCATAACCTTTTTTTGAGGAAGAAACACAGCACATGTAGGTAGCAAGAATAGTTCACAGCAACATATCAGTTTTTGTGTCATGCAGTAAGGAAGTGTAATTTACACAAGGTAGTACAAGTACACCACACCACTTGCAATGTCCTTTAATCAAAAATAAAAGCATCCCCATAAAATCATGCTGTTAAACTTATCTTAAAGTCAGCAAGGATTCTGTTACATTTTTGAGGCTGGGAATGAAAATGCCAGGCCCCATCACACTGATTATTCACACTGTTAACAGACCTGTTCTTTCTATTAAAAGGTATTCCCTCACAAAATATGCTACACATTTCCTGATGTCATATTTCACCTAATTTTATAGGCCAATAATTTTTATATGAATAATCTAACACCTTTCAACAAAAACTGGTATACACATACTGAGAGAAGAATAATGTCTAGCAAGAACTGCATTTAAGCAATCAATCATCTTGCTGTTAAATTTACCTAACCTTCTTTCCTCTGCAGTACATTTCATGTTTCAGTATGGGACTCACAACATGGAACAGTTATTCTTGGTGCTACCACACACCAACTGTGAATAAACCTGTTACTTGATAATGGGAAAGTACAGGAAATCACTCCCACAGAGATTTAATTAATTATTTCCTCTTGTGTAAGAAGCATGTATGTCCATTTCACTTATGATATGAAGATTGCACTGATTCATTATGAACAAAAGGAAGCATAGTACAACACTTCAAAGGTGAGGCTGAAATTACCTACAACCTCATTTCCAAGTATTTATATTTAAGATAGGTTAACCTAACATACCAATTATTGAAAGAAAAAAAAAAAAAAGGAGAATAAACAATCAGTCACAGTAATACAGTCCACTGTTTACTTTTACAGCTAATCCCACAGTCTGTTTTGTAATACAGCCTGCATGTTAAGACAAAACAGAAAACAATAATACAACTGTACTGCAAGTAAAATGCAACACTGCATTAAAACATTTTTGCACAACATAGTCAAAACACAATCTACACAAGTTGTGTAAGAAGTTGTATAATGAGACAATAAGGTTTCAAAGATTTTGCAGCATACCGTGCACTAGCAATACTACAGATGCTATAATTTACCAAAACAGTTTAATGTGACATGGTCAATTAGCTTTAAAGAGAATATGGGTAATTAAAGACAAAATGGATAGCTGCTGACTATTGATTTCCTTTCGTGCACGTATTACACATTAATCTGTCACATTAATTTAATTATGGTACTAAAGCTGGTCTGCTACTGAAGAAACAATTGTCTGATTGGCATAATTAAATCAAAGCACACTACAAAAACTGTTTCCAGTGTACCTGTAGCCCAGATTCAGCACTGAATGTTGAATGCTGCAAAATCTACAAAATTATGGTTACACTGTGTAAGACCGCTAACATGAACTAATGGACTTGGTATAAATCATGTGAAAGAGCCGCACAAAATAAAAACATACCCCAAGGTTTTCTAAAAAAATAAATCATTAATAATGCTTTTAATTTTTACAGCAAGGTCACATAAATGAGGTCAAAAGCAATGTCTTAGTTTGAGAAGTATCAAAAGAAGTAAGCTTTCATTACATATATATAATATAATAATATATATGTATGTGTATATATTATATTATATTATATTATATATATATATATATATAAATATATATATATAAAACATAGAAGGGGGAAGCGTAATAGTCAAGTGTTCCCTCTTCACAATAACATTCAACATCATCCGAACTCCAGGAAAAATGAAAATTGAACATAATGTCCTGTCTCTTTAAATACCACACAAGTGTCTGGGGTATGCAAGGGTTTCATACTGTATGTTGCAGGCAACAATATGTTTAAGGGAAGATGTTTGCCATCTACTCTGTGTCACATCCTAATACTGTACTTATTACAATGACAAGAATATCTCACAAGAATTGTTAATAGGCAGGAGTCAATCAAATGTTCTGTATTTTTAATTTAATTCCTATTTTCATCTTACTCGTGGTGACTGAAAGTGTAGCCTGGATAACTAACTCACTGCATCCTGCCTATACATAGTGCCATTAGTTCAAGAGCCATAAGTCAAAAGCCTGGGAAGTCATTATTACCCACAAGGTGTACTGATCAACGTTTGAAAATAATTTTTACTGCCACAACGCAGATCCCTTTCTGGTATATCAAATTATTCAAGATGTGAACTGGCATTAGATAAATGTCTCCATCATCAGTGCTAAGTTTACAATAAAATGTAACTTTTACCATCCTGGATATTTGTTACACAAACTGATGCATGTCTTATTCTCCGATGGTATGAGAGTGGGAATTTAATATCAACACCTGCAATTAAAGTTTCAAGCAAAGATCAGTGGGTACCTTGTGACCAGGTGGATCAGTCCAGTATTGGGAGTGAGTCAGGAGCCATCACTTACGATCCTTATCCATGCCACTTCCACCTCCTCCTCCCTTACCACCTCTCCCTCTATCTCCACTACCTCTTCCCATACGCCCATTACCCCCTCGTCCACGGCTCGTTGATGGGCCTTGCCCCTTCTTACCCTCAACGCTGTTAATATAGTCTGTGATGGTATTACCGGCATTGAATCTGGCATCACCGTGACGCCCAGGGCCCCCACGGCCCCTCCCACGCCCTCTCATTGGCCCGCCTCGACCTCGGCTGCTGCCTCCATCCATGTCTGAATTATATCCCCTGAAAGAGAACAAAATTTTAATTATTACAAAAATTAAGTTTCTATCTGAAGTAAAGTACAGTTCACCCTACAGCTTGCCATAAAGGCAAAGGGGAGTAAGGGTATAACTCTACTCTTTCTTTAACCTCGGTGCTAGATGAGGGTGGGTGGTTAATGCCACACCCCACCTCCTTTAGCCATGGGAATGATCTGGCACACACTGTACAGGAGGCTGGGTGGGCCCCAGGGCCAGTCTGGACAGATGAGGAAAATTTACCCTTACTGGGATTTGATCCCTGAACCACCCAGCCTGTAGTGAGTCATTATCACATCCCACAAGCTTCTATGTAATAAAACTATTTCAGCAAGATGCATTTTCCATACACAAGTGCAAAAAAGCCACATTATTTCATATTACTGTAAGTGTACCTAATGACATTGAAAAGATTCTGCAAATACTGTAATAATAGGCCAAAATGTTACCTGCAAAGTACTACCAATTTCAGAATACATGTACTGAAATGTGCTTGTACATTCCAAAGAAGGGTGAATATACAGTACTGAAAAGATCACTACAAAATAAATATAGAAAAGTTACAGCAACTTAAAAATTACTCTTACCAACAAGTCCTTTGGCTGCAGGGCTAGACATTTAAATTTTAGCACTCTGTGTAAAACGTGAATATTTTATGAAAAATAAAACATAGCACTGTCAGCTATCTGACTCAATTAAGACATCATCAGGGGTTCGACAAGGATGCCTTCTGTCACCATTATTCTTCCTGTTGGTTATGGATGGTGTATTGCGTACAGCCTTGGATGGAAAGAAAAGAGGATTAACTTGGAGATTACAGGAATCACTGGAAGATATGGAATGTGCAGATGATGTATGTCTTGTATCTCATAAATATGAGCATATGCAAAGGAAATGGTATGACCTCTGGAAGGAATCCAAGAAGGCTGGCCTTGAAATTAATGCCTCAAAGACAGAAGAAATACGCGTTAATACAATAGTAAACCAAGGGCTCAGATTAAATGGAGAGGACATTAAAAGATCATCAGATTTTTGTTATTTGGGTAGTATTGTACCTGAAAATGGAGATACCAGTAGGGAAGTAAAAGCGAGAATACAGAAGGCTTAGGGATCATTCTCCAAACTGAGAAGAGTGTGGCTATCTAAGTCATTATGAAAAGACACTAAGATTAGGATATTTAATGCCTGTGTGTAATCTGTACTTTTGTATGGATGTGAAACTTGGCTTGTCACAAACAAAATTCAGCGTAAAATACAAACCTTTGTGAACAGATGTCTAAGATATATATAAAGAATACGGTGGCCAAATATTATTTCCAACAAAGATCTATGGAAAGTAATAGGACAAGAAGATATAAATTTAGAAATAAGAAAAAGAAAATTTAGATGTATCGGTCACACATTAAGAAAAGAGGATGGAGAGATACCAAAGGCTGCCCTACTTTGGAACCCTCAGGGAAACAGGAAGAGAGGAAGACTGAGAAACAGCTGCAGAAGATCGGTAATCAAGGAAATGGGTAGAAGTTGGAATGAACTAAGGTTCTTAGCAGCCGATAGACAGAAGTGGAAAGGACTCATAGACAACCTATGTTCGTAGAAGGAACGATGGACTCTATTATTATTATTACAAAACATTGCATTATGAAATACACTGCACTTCGTAGAGAAAAAAAAATGGAGATTGTGCAGCGTGTATAAAAAAAAGCACTAAGTATATTGGTTAACTAAATGAAATATAATCTGAAGGTGGTAACACTAGTAGCATTCCATATACAGGACGGGCATTGTCTAAAGGCTAGTACTGGAAAGATTACACTAAACTGCTGCTGCTGCTGTTCTTATTCTTCTTTCCACAAAGCTTAATTTCCCGTTATTGTTGACACACTTCCAATCCTACACACCTTTTGTTCCTTGGGTAATGTAATTTACAATCCAAGAACAAAATGCAAATTAGTGACTAGACAGAATGCTGAACTTATAAGCTGATGGCCACAGTATCAGGTCCTACTAGAGAGACAGCCCTTTCTTATATGTAACTGCAAACATCTCACACAGCATTACTGCTGTCATGTGCATAACTTCCTTGTTGAAGTCAGATGTAACTTCAAAGATTCACACCATCACCATGTCTAAAGCACCTGATTTACAAATGATATTTCATATATCACTTGTATTAAATATTTTTGTGTCCAATTATATTCAGTAACTAATGTCAGTCTCACACAATTCCTAAAATTCACTAGAATACATATGCAGCCCTGCAACATATTTCAGCAAATTATTTTGCCATCATCAGGTACAGAACTTCAACTGGTCATGGCAAAATAATTTGAGGAAATACACAGTAAGACAAACGAGTGTTCTAATAAACACACATCTCACGTTGTATTAGCCTCAAAAGAATGAATTATCATCATTACTTGTAGGCATATTCACAATGTACTTCATACCAAATTGTATACTCTTAGCCCCAATGGTTGATTATTTATTAGTATTAGACTGAAAGCTCAACAACAATTTTGCATAACTCCTATACTGTACAAGAAAATCATTACTCACTTTCAAATTAAAAAACTCTACTGCTGTTCCCATCCCACAAGTTTGTGTGTTTCCCAAATTATGTATATACTAAATTTCATGTCTATTAGTCGCATAGTTTCAAAACATGGAAGCCAGTACAAAGAGACATAGAGGAGACAGGTAGGTGAGATAATAAGGCTACCCATTTTTCCTCTGGGAAAGAACAATTCAAAATACTAATGTCACCTACCATAGATTATGGTTGTTCAATGACACTTTTGACGGCAAACATGAATACTGATTGTCCTTTCCACCATAATCACAATGCAAGTAGCAACACTATGCAGTGAGTGAGAGAACATGAACAGAATAAAGAGAAATGAAAAGAATACTGTGTATGAAGCATAAAAGGATGTGAGAGAGTTCTAGATGTACTGACCCACTGGCTTGCTACCCCAATCATCTGCCCTGTCCTTCTCCTACACAATATACCCATCTTTCAGCACAGATCACTCTTCTCAGAATACCCTGAAGCTGAAGGCTGGAATCTCCTCCAACCACCAGTAACCAGATACAAATCTACATGGTGTCACACCTCAGAATATTTTAAAAATCAATGCAGCTGTGAAAAATTCAAATGTAAGAACACTAGATCATGACCTTGGTGCACTTGGTACCTGTCAGTGACATGGAGCAGTTTCAGACCCTGCCCTGAAACTTCACCCTTTGGTGCCAAACAATGACTAGTCATCATACAGGACAAAGCTCAGAAAACTGAAGGATGTCTACAGTCATCACACAGAACATGTCATGTCATGTCATGGCATGTTCTGTACAGCCTTCAGCTGATAGAGAATGCTTCGATATACACAGCTGTCTCCAAGTGCGAGGGCAAGTTTGAATATCAGAATGTTCCCTTCCCAACCCTTTAAATACATAAATTTAATTCCAGTGCCAAGGGGTTAATATAAGAAATATTCTACACCACAGAACCCCGTGATGTGATGCACAAACCAATTTTTGTCTTCTCCTACCAGGCTTCACCGTTCCTCTTGGATAGTTCACACACTGCTGAATGGTCTTCACACTCTATGCACTGATTCTGGTAACTACACACAATTGAACAGACGGGAAACTTCCATGCATCCCGATGTTGTCAGTATGGTACAAAGAGACTGGTACATTATGGTGTTGTTATGTTACAGGAAACATAATTCTCTTTTGATAAAGCATACGTTAACACCATTTGCTTAGGGGTGTGGTTATATCAGAAAAAACTAACATCATATTATAGCAGATACTGACAATACAGCCTCATTCCCAATTTTCTTTACTATCTCAAAAATAGCTCAGCCCAGACATGTTATCTCTACAAACTGTCACAGTGTTGGCAACATCTCCACCCAGCCCAGTCTGTGAACTACCTGTTACTTTCCTGAATATGGATATTAATGAAATATGTATAGCAAAACAATACTAACTCACCTGTCATTGCGCCTTTGAATGGGAAAGCTCTGCATTGAGCCCAGTGTGGAACCGTGTATACTGCGAATTTGCTGATCAATTTCTAATTTTTCTTGTCTTAATGCTTCTACTTCCTGCAAATAGCAAGCAATGTAAGACTACTTCCTGTCAAATAATGACATTTGTTCATGATATCAGGATGATACACACAGAAAGACAGATAAATGGCTAAATTCAGCCCATACCATGTAAGTTTCTGATGTCCGAAATGACAACATATATTTAAGCTCAAATGATCATGAAAAGAAAATACAAAATACATTTTATTTAAAATTTTACTGCAGGTTCCATTCAGTCAGTATTTACATTAATTGACAAGAAATTACAAACAAATGACTCACCTTTAAATGTGCTAGATGATATTCCAAAAGAACTTTTGCATTGGCTATGCTTTCTACAGTACCTACAAACACAAAAGGAACTTGACCCTCTTCACGAGGGATGGTTGGCTGTGGCTCATTGTCCCCTTCAATTTTAACCCGCACCTAGAACAAGAATGTTGTGAAAAACTGTAGCCTTAGACACATTAATTACATAAATTTGGCTGTACAATGCCAAGGTCAAAGATCACATTGCTCATTTGTGACAACAGTGTCACAAATCAAAATTAGTGATTTTTCAGGAGAAACTTTTAAAGGTTTTGAAGTGCTATACTTTTCTATGAGTGCAACGACGACACAACTGCTCTCCAGCGGCTAGTTTTACAAATTGTGTTATGACACTTTATCTGTTAAAAGTGCATCTGCAAACATTTCTTTCTATACCAATAAGTCAAAAATGCCAAATTTTGAGTTGTGACACTCTTGTCACAAATAAGCGACACACCATTATAACGTGTGTAAATTCTTGCTGGATGACATCAGCAAACAGAAAGAAATTATTATGAGACAAAGCATGCAGGGTTTTCATGCAGACTGTAACATGTTAGAAAATGTACATAAATCATAATAATTCTAGCAGATATGCTCTGTAACTATTTTTAAATTTTAAAAATGTTTTTTAACTCAGTTGTATAGGAAATCATCACCAGCAGAGAAAAGTGTGTTAGAAATAAAATGTATTTTCTTTTATACCTTCAGTTCATAACATATTTCGCTCCTATAAATGTTTACCAAGTTATGACCAAGATGTGCTCAGAAATGAACTAAAGTGTACTTTATTTTTTTTTGTACCAACAAAATGCACTCTTTAAATTAATGTTCTAATTCAACTCTTCTCGCCTTCTACGTGTTTTGAACATCTTATGCTCATCATCAGGAAGACTATATTGTACATGCAGCCTTATATGGTATGTTTTCAATGCATTTATGCAAGCAGTCTACCAGGTTGAAGGATGTGCTCGATACACACATCCTTCAACCTGGTAGAATGCTTGCATAAATGCATGGAAAACATACCATTTAAGGCTGCACATACAAATAGTCTTCCTCCTGATGATGAACATAAGATGTTCGAAACATGTAGAAAACAAAAAGGACTGAAATAAAACATTAATTTAAAGAGTGCATTTTGTTGGTTAACATTACATAAGAACTAACGTCTCTCTTACAGTTCTCTGATTTTAATGAAACTTGCATACTTCCTTTAGTAGTATGTACCTTCCCACTCTACTTGGAGAACACTCAACAATTATTTCAACTCACTACTTGCAAACAGCATTCACTTACTTCCTAGCCAGAGCAGGTTACAACACTAAATGTTGTCAGCTTACATTCAATTTAACCCTTAAAACCCCAAATTAAATCCCATCTGCTATTTGCTGGCATTATTAGGATCTCACCATTTTCTCCACGTTAGCAGGATAAGGGTTAAATTATTAACCTTTAGGCTACTAATGTCATATATATATA
>Ga0268261_10003175_pt1 | contig 12001 bp, 11 predicted proteins | sample TergutNc150P1_FD_190353 | JGI IMG/M metagenome (GOLD analysis project Ga0268261, IMG submission 190353) | Nasutitermes corniger P1 segment gut microbial community from laboratory colony in Florida, USA - Nc150 P1 (SPAdes) (version 2) | ecosystem: Host-associated > Arthropoda: Insects >... | reverse complement strand
AAGGCATATGTTTTGTTTTTTCCTAATAACATTTTATCACTCGCTTTCTATGGGGTTAATTTTAACATAAAATAGGTAAGGCTTTATGAAAAAGTTAAGTATAAGGGGGAATATCTATTAAATAGACACATTATTTATATAATGAGTTGACAGTTTGTTTAATTGTGTGTATGTCCGTAAGATAGAGTGTCTTTGTAGATAGAAGATTTTCACTTATATAGATTCTTGGTATATATAGAAGGGGAAAGAAAAAAGAACTGTGTTTAACAGTTCTTGTAAGGTAAGATTAAGATACTTGTTTTTTTAAGAAGTCGATTCTTTCTTGGTAATCTTCAGTGATTTCGTCGAATCTTCTTTTAGCGCATCCGCATAAGTCTAAGTCTGTTGAGCAACCAGTTACTTTTGTTAGCTTAGCATCTCTTTCCTCAATTAATTGTTTTTCCATTTCTAAAAATTCAGCTTGTGTCATAATGAAATGTCCTCCCTTTTTTAAACCAGAATTATTATAATAAAAAATTCTTAGTTAGACAAGGTCTTTTGCTTAGATTTGTGAAATTTTTAACATAATCTTTATTAGGCTGAATAAACGAGGTTACCATCGACGATGGTTTTTAAGACTTGGGTGTCTTTAATCTCTTCGATATCGATGTTGAAGATGTCTCTGTCTAAGACGATGAAATCAGCAACTTTACCAACTTCTAAGGTTCCTTTACGATCTTCTTCAAATGAGAAGTAGGCTCCTGTAGCCGTACAAGCAAGAATGGTATCGTATAAGTCGATGCATTGGTCTGGCATGTAGGCTGGTAGGCTAGAATCGTATGGGTCTTTTCTAGTGACTGCACAATAGATATTAGCAAATGGTGATAAGTCTTCTACTGGTGCATCGGTAGAAAAGGCTACTTTGACATCGTGATCAATCATGGTTTTAAAGGCGTAAGAAGTGGCTTCTTTGTCTTTACCGACTCTTTCAGCAAGGATGTGTTGATCACTAGCGACAAAGATTGGTTGTGCATAGATTAAGGTTTTACTACGAATGATGTTGTCAATCATGCTTGGTGTGGTGACTTGGGCATGGATGATACCATGTCTTTGACTGTTGATGTGTTCACCATCTTCTAAAGCGTTGTAGGCTGTAAGAATGCGTTGGATGGCCGCATCACCAATTCCATGAATCGCAATTTGCATGCCATTGGCATCCGCCACTTTTACCAGTTCGTTGGTTTCTTCTTGGGTGTAATTAGCAATACCAAAGGTGTTGGCATCATTGTAACCACCATTCATCAATGCTGTTCTTGCCCCTAGTGAACCATCCATGTATAACTTTAGGGGTCCTATTCTGTAATTACCATAATCTTGTTTGGTATTGTAGCCTTGGTCTAAGAATCTGTTTAAATTTTCAATATTATACAAGGCACACTTTTGGCAAACTTTGTAGGTTAATTTATTTTGGGCATACAATTCTTTGTAGGCATCGATGACTTCATTGTAATCTAATGACATGTAACAAGAGAAATCATCTGAAATAACAGAGGTGATGCCTAGTCTACTGAAGACATCGTTCATCTTTAACATGGATGCTTTTAACTCTTCTTTACCACTTGGGGTAATAAAGTTTCTAAACATTTCTTGTGTGGTTTCATGAAAGATACCTTGTCTAAAATCCTTGTAGTTAGGATTAGAAATGTCTAATATATTGTATCGTTTGTCTAATAGTTCAATGGCTTTAGAATTAAGAATGGTTGTATGAATACAGACTCTGGTAAAAGCGATTGGTACTTCAGTCGATATTTTATCTAGATCGTCTTTGGTAAAGATTTCTGGTGGATTGAAGTTTCTTTGGTTCCAGTTTTTACCTAGCATCCATTTATCTGGATTGGATAAATCTAGATTGGCTTTACCAATGGCGATCAACTCTTCTACTGAGTTGGCACTAGATAAATCGATGTAGTCCATAGATGCGGCTGTTTGTAAGACATGTAGATGTGAATCGTTTAAACCAGGAATAACTGTTTTTCCTTCTAAATCGATGATGTTAGATTGTTTGTTTGTTAAGTCTAAGATATCATCGTTAGAACCTGTTTTAACGATAATCCCCGCATCAACAATCATGGCTTGGACCACTTGTTTATTATTCATAGTATGGATGTTTCCGTTTATATAAAAAGTCTTCATTTTATTTTCACTCTCCCTGGACAAATTTTAACAATTTGTTCACACTTAGTCAATCATAGTTTAACTTTTTAAACAGAAAGTCTTTTATAAGTTTGATTGCTTGTTTGAAAGAGTTGATTATGGTTAAATGGGAATATTGGGGGGATGAAGATGAATCGTGATAAAAAAATATTGATGGGTATACTCATATGGGTGTTGATACCCATAAGCATTGATTTAATTTATTTGTTTGTGCTTAATTCGCTTTTACCAAAATTTTGGTTGTTGAGTGAGTTTACATTAATAAGTATGGGATTGAATCTATTAATATGGATTGTTTACTGTATGATGGTGAGAAGGTATCAAAAAAGTGCTTAGCACTTTTTTTCATGTTGACATTTATTTAGAATCATTATATTATAATAAGGTTAAAAAATAACTGGGGAGTTATTATATAGAGGGTGGTTTAAGATGAAGAAAATTTTAAGTATGGTATTTGGATTACTTTTATTAGTCGGATTGACTGGTTGTAACAATGCCAATGAAAATAGGGAAGAGTTTAAGGTGGTCACTACCTTTTTCCCAATGTATGATTTTACAAGAAATATTGTTGGTGATTTAGGAAGTGTTTCTATGGTTGTACCAGCTGGTGTAGACAGTCATCACTTTGAACCATCGGCTAGAGATATTGCCAATATTGAGCAAGCCAATGCTTTTGTTTTTTCAAGTGAAGAGATGGAGTCTTGGGTACATTCAACGTTAGAGTCTATTAATACAGAGTCTGTAAAAGTGATTGAAGCTTCTGCTGGGATAGAGATGATGGCATGGGATGGCGAAGGGTCTACGGATCATAGTCATGATCATGATAGTGAAGATCATTCACATGATGATGACCATGGACATGAAGATGACCATGACCATGACCACGATAGTGATGGACATGATCATGACCATTCACATGATTACGATCCACATGTTTGGTTGTCACCTGTCTTAGCCATTAGACAAGTAGAGAATATTCGTGATGGATTGATTCAAGCGTATCCAGAGCATGAAGAAGCTTTTAGAAACAATGCACAAGCTTATATTGAAAAGTTAGAAGTTTTAGATAGAGAGTTTCATGAGGCTTTAGATGGTGCAAGTCAACGTACGATTGTGACTCAACATATGGCGTTTGCTTATCTAGCAAGAGAGTATAACTTACATGCGGTATCGATTGCTGGTATTTCACCAGATCATGAACCAAGTGCAGCGCGTTTGGCTGAATTAAAACATTTTGTTGAAGACAATGATATTCGTGTCATTTATTTTTCTGAGACTGCCAACGATGCGGTAGCCGCAACCTTGGCGAGTGAAACTGGGGTAGAACTTGCGGTGTTGAATCCGTTGGAATCGTTAACACAAGCACAAATTGATGCAGGGGAAGATTATCTTTCAATCATGAGAGCCAACTTACAAGCGTTGTTGTTGAGTGTAAGATAGTAATATAAGTAAAGAAGGTGTTTTATGCACTATTTAGAAGTAAAAGATTTGTCTTTTTATTATGAGGATGAGCCAGTACTAGCGGATGTTTCGTACACCGTTAGTCCTGGCGAATTTGTCATTTTAACAGGGGAAAATGGAGCCGCAAAGTCAACCTTGATTAAAGCGTCTTTGGGTTTGTTGAAACCTGCTAGTGGTAGTGTGAATTTATCTAAATTAAACGATAAGGGTTTACCTTTAACGATTGGTTATATGCCACAACAGGTTGCTTCCTTTAATTCAGGTTTTCCTTCAACGGTCTTTGAATTGGTTAAATCAGGAAGATTTGTTAAAAACAAATGGTTTAAGAAGTTGGATCAAGATGATTTGGAGCATGTGAAGAAATCTTTAGAGGCTGTTGGGATGTGGGCTTATAAGGATAAGCGTGTGGGAGATTTGTCTGGTGGACAAAAACAACGTATTGCGATTGCGCGTATGTTTGCTTCTGATCCAGATTTCTTTGTCTTGGATGAACCCATCACCGGTATGGATAAGGAATCACGTAACAATTTTTATAAGTTGATGCATCACAATGCCCATATTCATAACAAGGCTGTCTTGATGGTTACCCATAATTCAGAGGATGTGCTAGAGTATGCGGATAAGCATATTCGTTTGGTTAGGGATGAAGATAGTGTGTGGAATTGTTTTAACTTAGAGTGTCCTGATTGTTCTGGAGGTAAGCTGTAATGTTAGAGATGTTGTCTTTTGAGTTTATGCAGCGTGCTTTTTTATCGGCTTTAATGATGTCTATCATTGCGCCTTTACTCGGTATTTTCTTAGTCATCAGAAGGCAAAGTTTATTGGCTGATACTTTATCACACGTGTCTTTGTCTGGGGTTGCTTTAGGTTTATTGTTAGGGGTTAATCCAAGTTTATCGACGATTGTGGTTGTCATAGTCGCAGCTATCTTCTTGGAGTATTTAAGAAGGGTTTATAAGTCTTATTCGGAGATATCGATTGCCATATTAATGAGTGGTGGTTTGGCTTTTGCTTTAATATTGATGTCTTTAAATCAAGGAACAACGATACAAAGTATCAATCAGTTTTTATTTGGTTCAATCATTACGATTTCGTGGAATCAGGTGTATCAGTTGATAGGATTGTTTGTCATTGTAAGTATCTTATTTGTTTTATTTAGAAGGGTTATGTATGTGGTCACTTTTGATGAAGACATAGCTCAAATTGATGGATTGAATATCAATTTGGTTTCTATTTTATTCAATGTTATTTGTGGGATAGCAATCGCTTTAATGATACCGATTGCGGGTGCCTTATTGGTCTCTGCCATTATGGTACTACCAGCCGCAATCGGGATGAGACTGGGTAAGACATTTAGTGTTGTTATATTATCAGGAATTGTTGTTGGAATGATTGGTACCTTGTCTGGATTGAGTGCTTCTTTCTACTTAGAAACACCACCAGGTGCCTCTATTACAGTGGTATTCATCTTGATTTTTATGTTGGTGAATATCTATAAAAAAGTACGTATGTCTTTGAAACGAAAAGCTTTGTAAAAACACCTGATGGTGTTTTTTTAATGTAAATAAACTTGAGTATATGGTTTTTTTTAGTATATTGTAGAAGTCTTGAATATAATTTAATATACTTAGTTAGAATTTTTGAAAAGAGGGTGTTAATGTGTCATATATAGAGGTAAAAGATTTAACAAAGAAGTATCAAGTGGGAGATGTTGAAGTTATTGCCAATAATGGGATAACTTTTGAAATAGAAAAAGGTGAGTTTGTTGCGATATTGGGTCCTTCTGGGGCTGGTAAATCAACCTTGCTTAACATATTAGGTGGAATGGATTCTTGTGATGAAGGAACCATTTTAGTAGATGGAGTCAATATTGAGAATTATAATTCAAATGAATTAACCAAATATCGTCGTAACGATGTTGGGTTTGTTTTTCAGTTTTACAACTTGGTTCAAAACTTAACAGCCAAAGAAAATGTAGAGCTTGCGACACAAATTTGTAAAGATGCGTTAGATGTCAATGAGACTTTAGAATTGGTAGGGTTAGATCATCGTATGGATAACTTTCCTTCGCAATTATCTGGAGGGGAACAGCAAAGGGTTTCAATAGCTAGAGCGATTGCTAAAAATCCAAAGCTTTTATTGTGTGATGAGCCAACGGGTGCTTTGGATTATAAGACAGGTAAACAAATCTTAAAGACTTTGCATGATACGTGTAAGAATACAGATTCTACGGTTATCTTAATTACGCATAATAGTGCTATTGCAGATATGGCAGATCGTATTATCTATGTCAATGATGCTAAGGTTAAAGAGATGAAGATAAATAAAAAACCTAAAAAAATAGAAGATATTGAGTGGTAATTATGAGTAATGCATACAATAAATCCATTATAAAAGAGATAAAAGATTCTAAGGGTCGTTTTATATCGATTATGTTGATTATCTTATTAGGGGTTGCTATCTATGTAGGGATTAAAGCAACGGGACCTAATATGAAACATACGATTCAAGAATACTTTAATCAAGAACAATTGATGGATACACGTATTGTTTCAACCTTAGGCTTTGATGATGATCAAGTGTCTTTGGTTAGAAACAATGAAAATGTTCAAGAAGTATTGCCAGGTTATTTTGTAGATGCTTTTGTTAAGGATACACATGATGTGGTAAGGGTTCATTCTTTTGATAGGGATTCTACTTTAAACAATTTAACATTGGTTGATGGAAGATTACCTTCTAATACAGGTGAGATTGTTTTAGATTTTAGAATGGCTAATAGAGGTTATGAATTAGGACAAACTTATACTTTAGAAGATCAAGATGATTTGGGTGAATCTTTACAACGTTTAAGTTTTAGTGTTGTCGGATTTGTTAGAAGTCCTTTGTATATTGATAATATTTCTAGAGGCGTCACAACCAAAGGTTCTGGAGAATTGGATCATTTTGCTTATGTATTAAAACAAACTTTTGAAATGGATGTTTATACCGATTTGTTTGTTTTATTCAACAATACTCAAGGGTTAGATGGTTTTTCTAGTGAGTATCGTAATGTGGTTGCTGGTGATAATGATCAATTGAAATCCTTGTTAGAAAACCATGTTTCTGATCATTTACAAACCATTAAAGACAACATGCAGACGATTCAAGATTCAATGGCTCAAATAGATGATGGGATTGCCCAATTACAGGCACAACTGCCTTGGTTTTTTGATCCTTCTCCTATTCAAAGTCAAATCGATGAATTACAGTCACAAAAAGAAGAGCTACAAAACAATTACAATGATTTAGAAGAAATGTTAGATGTTGAATACATCTTCTTTACTAGAAGTGATATTCAAGGGTATACCAATATTGGTGATTCAATCGCTTCTTTAGATACCATTGCTTTGGTATTCCCAGTATTCTTTTTCTTAGTTGCCATGTTGATATGTTTGTCTACTATGACACGTATGGTGGAAGAGAAAAGAACAGAGATAGGAACCTTAAAAGCTTTGGGTTATAAGGATGCACAAATTGCACGTAAGTATGTGGTTTATGCTGTTATAGCAACCTTACTTGGTGTATTACTAGGTGTCATCATCGGTAGCATCTATTTCCCAAGTGTCATAGCAAACGCTTATCGTATGATGTTTTACTTACCACCATTAATTTTACAAGTGCATTGGGATTTAATCTTACAAGCATTAATCTTATCTTTACTTTGTACAGTAGGTGTCGCTTTATTCGTTTTAAAAGTAGATTTACGTGAACAACCTTCACGTTTAATGAGACCAAAAGCACCTAAGGTTGGTAAGAAGATTTTCTTGGAAAGAATACCTGCTATATGGAATCGTTTAAACTTTAATCGTAAGGTTGCTATTCGTAATTTAATTCGTTACAAGCAAAGAATGTTTATGACCATTCTTGGTATATCAGGATGTACAGCTTTATTGATTGTAGGGTTTGCTTTAAACAACTCAAATCAAGAAACCATTCATACCCAATTCAATGATATTTGGCATTATCAAGCCATGGTCTCTTTAGAGAATAATCTTTCTAACAACAACCGTAACAATGCTTTAACACAGTTGAGTGAAGTTGAAGGGTATGAATCTTCATTGTTGGTGAGTCGTCAAACGATGACTATTTCAGCCAATGAACAAAGAGTTGATGTAACTTTGATGGTTACGGATACACCAGAAGATTTTAATGATTATATTACTTTATTGGATAATAAAGATGAGTTAACTTTAAATGACAATGGAGTCATCATTACTGAGAATATTGCTTCTTTCTACCATGTTAAAGTTGGAGATACCATGAGAATCATGGATTTAGACAATGTTGAACATGAAGTATTGGTTGAAGGAATTGCGATTAATTATGTGGGTTCATTTATTTATATGACCAATAATTATTATCAAAGTATTTTCAATGAAACACCTAGTGTCAACGCGGCCTTTGTTCGTTTAAAAGAAGAGACCAATCAAGCTGATTTTGTGACCAGTGCCATGGGTATTGATAGAATTGTCAATGTAACCAGTATGGATACAATGATTGAAACCAGTCAATGGGCAACTTCTTCTATGGATGTCATCATGTATGTTATTATCATTGCTTCTGGATCATTGGCATTTGTGGTTTTATATAACTTAAACTCAATCAATATATCAGAACGTATTAGAGAGTTATCAACCATTAAAGTATTGGGTATGTATGATCGAGAAGTGACCCAGTATATTAATAGAGAGAATATCATTTTAACGATACTAGGTATATTGGTAGGTTGTTTCTTTGGAAATATCTTGTATCGCTTTATTATCAGTACCGCAATGACAACACCTTCTGTTTCGATGATTGATCGTGTCAACTTCATGTCTTATGTATACGCAGGTATACTAACTGCAGTCTTTGCCATGATAGTTGCATTTATTACCCATATTAAATTAAAAAACATCGATATGATCGATGCTTTAAAAACAGTAGAGTAATATTTTTAAGTTTCTTGTTCTGTCAAGAAACTTTTTTTAATTATTTTTTAAAGCAAACATAATAGATGTAATAAAACATCTTATAATAGTATTAAGTTTTATATTATGTATATTTGTATGCTTTCAAAAATCTTGTAGGTGTTTAGTAAGAGAAAGTTATTAGTGGTATATGTAGTAGTATATATTAGCATTACGTTGTGTTAGTTTTTTTAGTTTAAGTGAGGTGAATGATATGTGGCAAGTATGGTCTGGAAATAACTTAATAGCTAGTTTTGCAAATAGAGATGCTGCTGAGTCTTTAGCAGCAACGATTCCAAATGGTAAAGTGGTAAAAGTATAGCTTATACGAAAGGGTGAGTATAATGGATATTGTTAGTAGATTGTTTAGGGAGCATGATACTCTACATGTAATAATTGGTCTTTGCGTAGGAGGGTATGCATTTGGAATACTATATGGCTTATTATTTAGATTCGTTTATTGGTTGACTAAGCCGTCAAGTTAATTGTCTAGTTATGTTTTAGAGTTGTGTTAATTTGAATAGTGAAAACTAAAAAACCTAGGTCTGACCTAGGTTTTTAACTGTTTCATAAAGTATTGCATGACATCGTTTCTTGATATGGTACCAACATAGTTTAGGTTGTTAGTAACTGGGAGTATTTCTAGTTTGTCTTTATAGAAGATTTCGCATACATGTGCTAAGTCCGCATCTTCATTAATATGAATAACGTGTTTGTCTATGACATCAAGGATGTTCATTTTTAAGAGTTCTTTGCCTTTGATAGAGAATAGGTCTAAATCTGGCATAATAAATGACATGTCTGAATTGATAAATTTAATATCATTGGCTGATAGGTATCTCATGATATCTCTGTTTGATAAGAATGAGATGAATTGTTTCCCATCAACAATTGCAATACCTGGAAGGTTTTTATCAATCATAATATCGATTGCATCTTTTAATGTAGCTTTTGTCGTAATGGTTGGTGTGTTTGTTTCAATTAGACTGTCTAATGGCGTTGTTTCTGTGACAAGGTGATCAACTGTTTTGTTTTTAATGTTGAAGTAAACGATAAACAAAGCGATTGCTGCTATGACAATTGAAGCGTAGAAAGTAGCGTGGATACCTTGTAGTTGGTTGTTTGTGTCGTTGTTGGTTAAATTAAGATTGGTTACGAGTGACATAATGGTAACCATGATGACTGTTCCTAAAGTAGATGCGATTTGTCTCATGGTATTAGATAGGGCGTTACCATGGTTGAGTTCATCACTTTGTAATGAGGAGATGGACCATAGGTTAATAGGGGTATTGGCCAACATCAATCCAATGTATCTGGTGCAGTAGATGATGATTAATAAAGCAATACTTGTGTATAGGCCCCAGAAGGCCATGCCTACTGAGCCAATAATGACAAATACAATACCGATTAATGCAAGTATTCTAGAGCCAAACTTATCAGCTAGTCTACCCGCAAAGAATCCAGAGATTGCACCCGCAATCGCGCCTGGCATCATGATCATACCAGAGATGGTTGCAGATAAGCCACGTACTTGTTGGACGTAGAGGGGTAGGGTAATGGTTGCGGCTGTTAAAGAGGCTGATATCAACATTAAAGCTAGAACACCTCTTCTAAATTGTTTGTCTTTTAATAAAGAGACTTTTAAGAAGGGTTGTTGTAAAGAGAGTTGTCTTTTTGAAAATATTATGAGTAAGATAATACCTAGAGCTATTGTAATAAGGCCTTGGATGAATGTTTCTGAATGTCCGATGATAGATAGACCATATAAGAAAGAGAATAGACCGAATATGATGTATAAGACAGATGGGTAGTCTAATTTGGTTTCTTTGGTGGTATCTTCGTTGTTCATAACAAATAAGGCGATAATTATGATGATAGCGGCTAATATGGCAATAATGACAAAGGGCATGTGCCAACCAACCAGATCGGTTAAGATACCTGCTATGGCTGGGCCAATACTTGGGGCAAACATGACAACAAAAGAATAAATACCCATGGCCATGCCTCTTTTTTCTGGAGGGAAAGAGGTTAATAGGGTTGTCATTGACATGGGTATCATAATACCGGCACAGATGGCTTGTAGAAATCTTCCGGTCAATAAGACTGGAAAATTAGGGGAATAAGCGGCTAATATAGAGCCTATTAGAAATAATAGAAAAGCAGATATAAAAAGGTGTTTCTTTTTGAATTTATCCATTAAAAAGGCTGATATAGCAACCGTAATCGCATTGACTAAGGTAAAGCCTGAGACCAACCATTGGGCAGTTGTGGCGTTGATGGATAAATCTTGCATGACTGCTGGCAACATGGGATTCATGAGTGTTTGGTTTAAGACGGATAAAAATGAGCCCGCAATCATAATAATGACTGTTGTTTTAACTGAGTTTGACATACTATCACTTCCTTGTTTGAATTTTATCACTATTGGTAAAATTATGCTTTTGTAATAGTAATAAAATATGCTATAAATAAGGGTAAACATCTTGTGTAAATGTGAACAATTACTAATAAAAAGGTGTCTATTTATGGTATAATGAGCAACGAGGTGTTTATATGCGTACAAAAATAGGTGAAGTTGTAGAAGCGAAAGTGATATCCGTAAAACCTTACGGTGCTTTTTTGAGTTTGCCAAGTAAAGAAACTGGTTTGTTGCATATATCGCAGATTTCTCATAATTTTATTAGTGATGTCAATGACTTTTTAAAAGTGGGACAAATCATTAAAGTGAAAGTGATTGGGATTGATCAAGAGAAAAATCATATCATTTTTTCTAAGAGGGTTTTAGAAAGACCGAGAAGAAGGGTTAAAAGTAAGGCTTCTTATGAGAGAAAACATGAGATGATTATGGAAAGTAAGAAGGGCTTTAGTGTCTTGAATAAGTATTTACAAAAATGGATTTATGAGTATAAGGAGGATAAGAAATGGTAAAGTTTGATAATGGGTCTTATGTGTTAAAGGATAAACCTTATGATTATAAAACATTGAGTGAAAAGATAGAAAGTGGTAGCTTGCCTGGTTCAAAGGAATGGACAGGTTGGTACGAGGATTTTAAAGAAGGTTCTTTTGATATATTAGAAACTTTAAAACCGATAGAAGAGATGAGAAGTAAAGCGAAAACAATGATTGTGATTGGAATAGGTGGTTCATATTTAGGATCTAAAGCCATTGATTTTGCTTTGTCACAAAAAAATGAGTATCAATTGTTGTTTGCGGGAATCAACTTGTCTAGTGATTATTTGAATGATGTGGTTGAGTATGCCAAAAACAATGATTTTGTTTTGTGTTATATTACAAAGTCTGGAACAACTTTAGAACCAGCCATTGCGTTTCGTTTGTTAAAGAATGTCTTGGTTGATAAG
>Ga0268261_10003174_pt1 | contig 12003 bp, 10 predicted proteins | sample TergutNc150P1_FD_190353 | JGI IMG/M metagenome (GOLD analysis project Ga0268261, IMG submission 190353) | Nasutitermes corniger P1 segment gut microbial community from laboratory colony in Florida, USA - Nc150 P1 (SPAdes) (version 2) | ecosystem: Host-associated > Arthropoda: Insects >... | reverse complement strand
AAGAGTGATGATGATGATGATGATGATGATGATGTGTGATTACAATCATTTTTTAAGGTTATAAAATGATTTACAGTGGCTTTCTCGTGCAGTGCATTGAAAAAGCATTGTTACATCTAAAATACTAAGTTCATTATTTGTAGACTGATTCACTGTACAGTAATTACAGTATTGCCACTCATGTACGTGTGTTTCTTTTGAGTCTCAGCTGCAAATTAATGGTTAACACTGTTACAGTATTAAGTACACTTGCTGACAGTTTGGTGTGGGTGTGTGTGTGTCTTTGGTTTCAGTATAACTCATTTGATGACTTGGAGCGTGACTTCATTCAGATGTGTCGCAATGCACAAAAATACAATGAAGAAGCGTCTCTGATTCATGAAGACTCGATTGTGTTGGAAACAGTGTTCGCTAATGCCAGAGTTCGACTGGAGCAGGATTCAGAACCGGCTGAAGAAGAGGAGGAGGAGGAAGAAGAAGGAAGGGGAAGAAAATCCTGGTTGGGGCAAAGAAAATATTCAGTTATAAATGTCTTACTGCTTGCATGTTACAGAGCTTCCTTACTGCCCCCCCCACACACACACACACACACAAATTTTTACTTTCAAAATTAGGCTCAAATTTCATGTGGAATATTAAAGTTTTGTTTTTATTGTCACAGTAAAAATAGCCTCCTTGAAAGAATGTTTGTACAGTCTGTGAACATTACGTTTGTATACAGTCTGTGAACATTACGTTTGTTTACAGTCTGTGAACATTACGTTTGTTTACAGTCTGTGAACATTACGTTTGTTTACAGTCTGTGAACATTACGTTTGTTTACAGTCTGTGGACATTACGTTTGTTTACAGTCTGTGGACATTACATTTGTTTACAGTCTGTGGACATTACGTTTGTTTACAGTCTGTGGACATTACGTTTGTTTACAGTCTGTGCACATTACGTTTGTTTACAGTCTGTGGACATTACGTTTGTTTACAGTCTGTGCACATTACATTTGTTTACAGTCTGTGCACATTAAGTTTGTTTACAGTCTGTGCACATTACGTTTGTTTACAGTCTGTGCACATTATGTTTGTTTACAGTCTGTGAACATTATGTTTGTGGTTCCAAAGAAAAGAAAAACAGTATCAATATTTGTACTTTACATGGTGTATAGTGTCCAGTTGTTTATATTTAGTGTCAGAACTGACATGTGTTTATAATTCAGGTTTTAAAGTCTTTCAATACGTGCACATGGTGTATAGTCAGTTTTTGTGTATTCTGAGAACTTTTTGCTCCTGTTTTACATATATACGTTTTCCTGACACACCACACATTTTTGGAACTAAACACTTTTGCTTGAAATCTGTAGTGCATAAAATATGCTAACACAACTTTTCAGAGTGTAATTTTACACACTACATAATGGTTAGGAGTACTACAGCTGTGTAATAATATGGTGAAGAATTACTTGTAACAGACAACAGCTGGATACCCACTGTTTTCTTCATATTTGTAACCACAAACTTGAAAATTTGGCTATGTAACTGTTGTTAAGTTTCCCCATGTTTCACACAAACTTTGCTACTTACTGCCACAATAACATAAGGTAATGTGAACTGCTGAACTGTACACAGTGGGATAAGGCACTGAACAGGTGTCGACACATTTTGGACAGTCCCACCCACAGCACTATATTTTGTGACACCGTCCTCTACTTCTCCTGTGTTCATTTTCCCAGAAAGGCAGTCAGCTTTTATTGAGTAAGAGTAAGTTTGTCTTTATGTGAAAGGAGAGGAAGAAAGAATGAGAGGCTGGTGGTTGTTTGCATTGACCAGCAGCAGAAATGTGTTGTGCTTCTTGCTCAGTAAAATGAGTCTCCCTTCTTCATGTCATGAAGGCACGTAGTGGAAGTGGAGGTACAGTTCCATTCATTCTTAACCTGGGCATTAGACTGTGGTGAGTTACCTTCGTGCCATGCCCTCTCTATCCCCAGCTGAAAGAGTGTCCATTACCTCTTGAATAGGAGGCTTGATGGACCACAGAACCAGTCTGGATGTACTAGAGAAAAGTAAATCTCTTGCTTCTGCCAGGAATCAAGCCCCAGACCATCCAGTCTGTGCTCTCGTTCTTTGGTCCTTAAGCTGTTTATGTTTGCAGGAATGTGTGGTAAAGCAGATACAGCCTCTTCTGTTCCACAAGGCTGTCTCAGAGGTTTAGGAAAGAAAATCAAATGTGGAGACAGTTGTGTCATAGTAACAAACAGTGCACAGTTGTCTTCAGCCTGCAGGCATGCTCACCTGTTCTACATACAGATATCGCCCATTTTGTACGCTTAACTGTTAGAGTTTGTGTGAACAGGAGTGACAAAAATGGGGATATAAAGCTGTGTGAGGTGGCTGGAGGAATATCTGAGCCATGGTATGTTGCAGGCAGCTGTGTCACTGTTCATTTACATGCAAGTCGTGTCAGTTTCCTGAGGTCAGATAATACCTTTATGCTTATGTAAGAGTGTATTTTGCAGATTGTATGGTCTTCTCCAAGTAACTTCACTGTGCCACAATGAACATCTACCCAGTTTATCTCGAATCATTCTTCTGTTGCAGGATGATTATGTTGCGACTTGGCACGTAGGTACAAAAGTTGTGATAGGATCTGTATTTCTGTGCAATGTACTGCTGTCTGTACACAAAAAGACAGCAGCAAATTGTCACTGAGATTGATTGTGGATTGCAGTGCGTTCTCATGTCATAGAAATGTCAAACCTTTTCTGACCAAAAGGTTACAAGTTTCTGCCCTTTTGTCTGTTGTTCCATTTGTGGGCTGTGGAATTTTTTATCACTCCATGTTGTACTTTCAGGCACACTAAACGTTTTCAGATCCATCGCTTTCAGTAAAAAATGTGACTGCTCGTATGTAGGGTTACAGTGAGACAGAAGAGTGGGGAGAAGGCAGTATGCATAAGTGCAGGTTACATGATTAATTGCATGTATTCACACTTAATCAGAAATTTGTGACTGAATGGTAGGAGTAAAATATGATTGTTTGTTTGTTTGTTTGTTTGTTTGTTCTCCCAAGCAGAATTTTGTGTGTGAAAAGAGGGGTGCTTAAGTGTATGGGTAGGTAGTGTATAAAAAGCTTTACTCTTTGTGAACAGAAGGCAGGTCCAGTGCCATTTCAAGGTTGCATTATAACCTTGGTGCGTTTCAATAATTGATATGTATGGCAGTTTTCCAACCTGAATTCTACAGAACATCATTAGAGGTTCTGCAAGAAAGTGTGGAATAAACACATAAGAATTTTAATATTCTGAAGTAACACACAAACTCCTTGTATCCATTGACAGATGGGAAAAGCTGCTGTGTGTGTGTGAATGGGTGTGTGCATGTGATGAATTCCCCATTGTAACTTTCTGCCCAGTAAACATTTTCGTAGGTAGGCATTTTCTGGGATGTGAAAAATTATTTGTGGTGCCTCCATGGAAGAAGGGGTACACGGTGGTATACTTGGTTGAGGCACTGTGCTACAAGCCAGAAGGTCGTGGGTTCAATTCCTGATGGGGTCATCAGAATTTTTCATTCACTTAATCCATCTAGCCACACTGTGGCCCTGGGGTCAACTCAGCCTCTCTCAGAAATGAGTACTAGGGGTATCTCATGGGGAGTAAAGGTGCCTGGTGCACAGGGCTGACAACCTTGCCACCTTCATGTGTTGACTGTCTAGAAATTCTACAAGCCTCAACTTCCCCTAGCCCTAAGGGCCTACCCAGGCCTGTATAAGGATTGCTTTACCTCTACCATGAAAGAAAATTTGGGAAACACTGACCGAGGGTGTTGAGTTGACCCAAAGGCCATTCCAGAACCTCATTTGGTGATAATGTTCCACCTTGGACATGAATGTTAATTGTTGTTAACCCAGTGCATAACAGTGGGTGTGGCTGAACCAGTAGTTTGAACTGGATGTCTGATTGATCTTACATCAGTACTCATTCCTCTTTCAGATGATTGTGCGATGAGTGTGGAGGGAGAAAATAGTCGTCGATCAGTAACGATACGTAAGTAGCGATGATGATCAGTTCCTTTATGTAAATACATTGCAGTGTTAAAGTGTTGCATGTGCATTGTACTTGTACTTGTAATTAATTGGTTGTTAATCACTAACAGAATGCACTCACCAGGTATATGTTGATACCTGTTATTTTATATCTTATGGTCTCCAACATGTCTTGATTTTAACTGAACCAGGCATTTTACAATTTCTTAGGAAATTAAGTACCAAGATATGTATTTGCATATACTGCCATCAGTGTTGTCCATATCATACATGGTATCAGATGCAAGTTTTTATGATATTGGATAGTAGTAGGCCAGGTTCAGTATCTCACAGTGTAATCACACGCGCGCGCGCACACACACACACACACGCGCACACACTGTATGTACATAACACATACATTGTGTACATACACATGTATTGCTGAATTATTGAAATATTAGAATTAGAAACTGTTTGTAGTGTTAGTCTTAGATGATGATGGTGGGGTGTTTACAGTGCTGTAGTTAAAATTAGCATATAAGTTAACAGAACTAATGGCCAATGATACATCTAAATTAATAATGTTAGAAATAAATGATCTGATAAAATTTCACATATTACAAACTTGTTACTTAATTTCAATAACACTGATGCATCTACTAAGAAAATAATTGTTACTGTTATGCACTGGTCTGAAGCAGGACATGAACTGAATCATCTGCTTGTACCAAATGATTCTACATGTCAACTAAAAGTAAGTGCATATATATAATATACAGCCACACCAGTAACCTCACTTTTTCTGTGCTATATATGCTTTATACAGCATTACAATGCTATATCTTTCAGAATCCACAACATAAAATTTCCAATATCATACTATTCAAGATGCACCACCGTGAGCCAAGAAATTGTTTGGGAATCTTAATTTGCTTTTTAATGCTTTAGCTTATTTTATAAGGAATTTTTAAAATATATATATATATATCTTTTATGTAAGATTGAGACCAATCTATGTAGTTGAAAACTGTTTCACATTCTTGTAAATTTTTAAGTGGCCTGAAGATGACCCTGTGATGGTTCAAATGTATAGCCTAGTGGGATTAAATACTTACCAGTTAAATAACCAGAATTGTGTAGATGGAAAATTCAAAAGTTTTAAATCCCTGAACCAGAATTATTTTCAGTTGTGAAACAAATATTACGAACTTCTGTGGATCTCCCATTTCAGGTTTAGCAGTAGAAATTTTTCTTCAGTATTATGAGAACTTGATAATTTGCACATTGGATTGAAAATAAAGACATTTTGTATTGTTGTAGATATGTTGATGATTTTAATAGTTGTTTTATTGTACTGAGATACTGTGAGGAAATGCTTAAAAAGCTGAATAACTTTTATCACATCATGGAATTACAAACTTGTAAAGACAAAACTGTGTAAGCTTTCTGCACCTTTTAACAATTGGAAAGGCGAAGCTGTAGAATTTGATATGTTTAGCAAACCGGCACCCCATGATACTGCAATGAATTCTGATTTGTTCTATCCCACGGAACATAGCGCTTGGTGCATATGAATTGTTGTTAAATGGGATGTACCAACTTCCTCTGTCACTACAAAAACAACAACAAGAGATCAACACTATAATGCATATTGCCAAAAAACAATGGCTACCCTAGGAACCTAATGTCACAACTAAACAATACAATGAGAAATTACAGAATTCACACGGCAAGTCCTGAACCCACATCACTTCAGATGAGGGCCACATGTAATTACCATAGCCCTTGTGTTTGACAAGTCACAAACTTATTTCAAAGGACAAATTGAAGAATTGGGTTTAGGTCGTGGAATACCATTTATAAATTATTGAAACTTCAGAAAGGAATTAATAGTAAATGTGTGCTGGTCCGAGTGGCCACACAGTCTAAGGGAGGTCTGCAACCACTTGCCTGCTGAGATTGTGGGTTCGAATCCTGCCGGGGGCATGGATGTTGTGAGTATTGTGTGTTGTCAGGGAGAGGTCTCTGTTGATGAGCTGATCACTCATCCAGAGGAGTTCTGCCGACTGTGGTGAATCATTGTGTATGATCTCAAAACCTCAAGTATGCAGAGGCCATGGCCCATGTTGGGCCACAAAGCCACAGAAAAAATTAATAAATAGCAAGTTGTATATGCAAATTAAAACACCATAATTGTGGGGAGGTTTTCATTAACCAGATAGGTAGATTACTAAAAATGAGATGTAAGAAATTTGTAAGATATGTTAGAGCAAATAATGCTCAGTTGGTGTATACATTGCATAATCTCAGTATTAGACATGAATATAACCCTGTGGAAGACACTGTGGATCTGAATGGAACAGCACAAAAGGATGGAGAGAGCATTGTCTAGAAAATTTCTACATACAACTACATAAACAACATGAAAAAATGAACAAGTGTATCGAGATCCTAACCTCCTATATGAAGTCACATATGATGTACAGCTGCAACACACTTGACCTCCAGTAGGCTGCCTGCTCCATGTCAGTTCAGTACAGTGCATTCACTTTTATCTGTACCTCTCTGCCCTTCATACATCACTGGAGTGGACAGCTGTCTTTGCACTATCCCATGGCAAGATTAATTTAAACAGTATAGACATCTGAATCCAAAATACTTCGGGTTATAAAATTGCACTCTGTGTAAATAGACATTTGTAACTAAATTGAAGCTGTTCTGCAACTGTGGAATATCATAACAACTTGCATTTTTATGTGAGGTCGTCACATGCAGCATCAATAAAAGTACATGAAGCCTGTCTTAAATGGAACTTGGGCATAATGGAAAGTTGTCTTTAGCAGAAAACATTTTTAACAATCCTGAGGGTCCAGACTTCAAGTGCCCGTATTAAACAGAACCTGCCTGCACTGGAAAAAAAATTTGGTTTCTTTGTGGTTCTGTGAAAGGCATTTTTTTTCCCCTGTATATGCAAATATAGTTCTTAGAAACTGCACTTCCTTTGAAATTAATCACCCTGATGATGTTTTAGTTACAACTGAAACATGATGGAAAATGTATGGTATAAAATAATAGCTATCTACATTTACCTCATAAGTGTATTTTGTTGATGATTAATGAACATTTAAATGCTAGTACAAGAAAAAATCATTGGATATCGAAGCGACATGTTCTGTAAAATACGAAATGAAATTGCAGTACACTGTAAATGTTAATGGGTGTCTGTGGTGCAGGTCAACCTGCTGCAGATGAAGAAGTGCACTCTGACAATGATTCGATGAAGGTCAGGATCAAACTGAAAGGTCGCAGAAGTGAATCTAGTACTTCATCTGGTCGAAGAAATGTGAAGAAGCTGTCAAAGAAGCTTTTTAATGAGGAAGAGGAGGATGAAGAAGAGGTATGTAACAGTTATTGTAGAGTAAGAGATATTTCTGGCTAAGGGTGGATTTGAACACTAAACTGAAAAATGAACACTTAATTCAATCCATTTGGCATGATAGAATTTGAACTGCAAAAGGAATAAACATTGAGGCATGGAACATTAAATGGGGATTCCACTGTCTGAATTATACTTTCATATTTGGATTCTGGTCATCTGGTGTGTTACATGCAGGAGCAGGTATTTGAGTTCCATGTTGCAACAGCGTCAGGGGTCAATAACTGTGCTGCTTGACACAGGAGCCCAGAAGGCCAGAATCCTCAACATTGGTGCTGTGGAAACATCAGATCCCTTATATTTTTTGTATATTATAATTCAGGGAATCCAAATTTTTGGGCTTTGTGAGCTGAGAGCAGGTGTGTACATGCTGTCTGGGTGGGATTTTCTCCAACTAGGAAGGCCCTTGTTTAGGAGGTTTGTGCAGGAACATCTGCATGGCCCCTGTGTAAAAGGTCCCAACAGCACTACTGCATTAATAATCCATATGTTGAAATTCAGTGGAACTTCTTATGTAATAGCTTCATTAGCTACAGCAGATCTGTTTCCAGTTAAGTTAATACTGGCTGAAGTACGATGTCTCATGGATTGTTAAGTAGGTATACATGTTGCAGAGAAGCTTGCTTTTTCTGTCTCCAGGGTGGTCTTCTTCAACTGTCCTTCAGATGTGGTGAGCAAGCTTTTCCTGTCTTCCACTGTTAACAGTGTGATGTCCCAATAGACAGATATCTACATCAGCACCACTCTGAGAACTCAAATTGCACATAATAATGGCTCATGTCTGATTATATAGACATTTCCTGAATAGGAGGCTGGGTGGGCCCCAGAGCTGGTATGGACATTTTTGGAGAAGAGGTCTTACCCTTCTCAGGATTCAGTTCCCAGACTGGCCATCCCATCCTCTGGTCACTGTACTGACTGAGCTATCCTGGCTGACTGGGGCAGTATGAGAAACTGATTTATGAGCCCTCTTTACACGAAAAGAAATATATGGATCTTTATTTTAGTCTGTTAGAGAGGACATTGTTACACACACCAGACTGCAGCCTTGGAGGGTTGGAGAGGGTGCAGAAATGTTCACTTCTGTCTGTAACTGGTGTTGCTGAGAAAGGAAGGGGAACATGCAGACAACTGAAATTGCAGCAGCAAGTGTCTCCATGTGTGCTGGCTGAACTTCAGGGGAAGGGAGGCTTGCTGAAGGATATATCACCTTTTGTTTTTCCCACTTGAATATTCAGAGCTCCCATTTACTGTAGGAGTATTTAGTAGTGCCTCTGCTAGTCACGTTATGTGTATTAACAATATGACAGTAAGGCGCTCTTGTCATGTGTTTTGTGTGACAGTCGGCTGTTATATAGTAAGATTGTCTCATATCAGAAGTTTGTGTCTGGTAAATTATGCACCGGTCAGTTGTATAAATACACTTGTATAATGTATGGTCACATTTGATCCATTCGTACAGTTCTCTTGTTTGTTGAATTGTGTGTAGATATGACATTGCATTAGGTTGATTCACTCAGTCACCGTTACAGTATACCACATAGCAATTATCACTTTTATGAAACCTGTATGGTATTTTCTTGTTGCTGTACCAAGTTATCATTGACCAGCATGATTTGCTTGGAATTTCATTTTTGCCCTCAGCTTCTCACTTCCTTTTTAGAATCCCATGTTGTTGCTACTTGCGATGAGATAATCATAAAAACTTGCATGTTTGGTTCTGAGTGTGATGTGTATGTTGCTAAACACAAAGCTGGCTATAATGATTATTTGCTTTAATGACAGCTGTCCACACTATGGTAACTTTTATTGTATTGGACACTCACTGTATATTTGTCCTTATAATATGTAAGATCTTTCAATGACCTGTGAAGTACAGCTCAAGTTTTGTGAGACATATGTCTTCTGGGACATGACAACGTACAGTCTGGCAGAAATCTACTTTCATCTTACAGGAATCTGCTGCCTTCAACTGAGGGTAGCAGAAGGTACAAGTGGTGTTGAAACGTCAGTAAATATCTGGTGGACTGCACAGGGTTAGCATTCTTCAGCATGAGTTTTGTTCACTTTGTTACCAGTTTTGGTTCACTAGCAGATCATTCCCTCAATTCATCGTACTTGTAATTGATTTATATCTTTTGTTTAGTAAAGAAGTTACTGTGACCTGCTGGTAGCCAGACATTTCATAGTGAACCATCAAGTATACAGTTTTTAATCTTATGTAAGAATATTTCAAGCTGTTCTTTTAATTTCTCTGTCAGTCCTATCCAAAATTGGAAGCCTGTCACATTTAACAGCATGAATCAAGCATGTGTTGTTAAATGTGATCTTTTCATGTTTTTAGTTCAAAATTTGTCCAGTGTAAAGATCGGTATCTGAACGGAACAGTAACAGTAACAGTAGCAGCAGTAATGTTTACCTGTTTTTTCAGCCATCCCTGTAATGCACAGTTCTGAAAGCTGAGTACACTTATTGATTAGCTACTCCATTGTGTTTCGATGCACGAGGCGTCATGCTCAGGGAGTCCACTGTGTAACTGTTCAATCTTTAGCATGCCAGATGGATATAAACACAGTCCAGTCACACAGGTAGAATGGTAGAGTGCAGCTTCACACCAAACCACAGCTTCCATATATTCTTAAAAGTCCATGATGGTAGATGGTTAAAAGCCATAGTCAGTATAATATTTTGCTATAAAGTATTGTAAACACATGTCCAGCCATGTTTTTCTACTGATGTAAATTTGTAAAGCTTAAGGCTCTATTGACACGACTAGAAGCATAGTTATAAAACACTTTACTTTTGCAGTGTTTGAATATTGAACTCCCAGAGGATGATGCCTCATGTGTCAAAATACGTTGGAGTAGCTAATCAATACGTGTACTCAGCTTACAGAATTATGCATTAAAGGATTGGTTGAAAAAATAGTTAATATTATTGTAATGCACTGTTTGGATAACTTCAAAAAGGAGTAATGTTTGTTGCCAATGAGGTATTTTTGAACATTTAAAGACACCAGAATGTCCCACACATGAAGGTGGGCATGGCTGATCTTTATGGTTCCTGGCACGTACGTGAACTGTAAAGTGAGGTGTTGTGTTTCACACAAAAGGGAGGAGTGTAGAATTCTTGAAATCGTCTGTGTCACAGATGCTGGAACATAGTTGAAAGCCCGTCTACAGTAAGAACAACACACATTTTGTTTGTGGATGGAAGTTGTGGCTGTTCATTTAGATATTGACAGATCAGTCAGTAATGTAACTGTGTAATCCTCAGCTCTGTATTGACAGATTCGTGTTGACTGAGTACAGTACATGACCATGAGCCAGGATATCATATTTGAGGTTCTCACAGCAATGTTGCTGCAATTCACGTGTTCTGAGATGTTATGCTGTGTCATTGGTTAAGTAGTTCCGGGCGTCATTTCAAAGGATTGTTATGCCTTCAAAACTTCAGCAGCTGGTTTCTTCCAAGAAGAAATGAATCTTCATGACCACTGCCGTGACAGCCTCAACTCTCTCCTTATTACAGTTGAATTTTACAGCATAATTTCTACTTTTTATTTTATTTTGCAGAATGATTAATGGATATCCTTAATTTGTATGTATATTGTGATTTCAGGTAATGAGTGATCAGTGATTAAGTGAGCACCTGTCATATACAGACTTGATTTGACGGGTAAGTTAGTCAAACATCGTACGTCATATTAAAACTTGACGTTTTTATGTTGTCCACACTAATTTTTGTTATTTTGCTTTCAGCCCAAGATTCCAGCTCATCAAGGTGTAAATGAAGCATTAGATGCTGACATTTGCATTGGATTTACTGAATTTGATGGATTGCTACAGAATGTTGCAGCACTGGTCAACATTCTGTTAAATTTTAATGTTGCACTGACGTACAATTAAACTTATTCGTCATGAAGAGATATTTTATATTTGACGTGTTGGTGTGGCTGAGCTGTGAAGTGGCTTATCAAGATGAAACATTTTGGGTACTATCCTGTGGGAAAATATTCATCCTTGTTTACTGGGAATTTATTTGTTTTGTTTGCCAGCATAATTGTCTTGTGTTGATGTTGCAGAAATGGTTTTAAAACTGGTGATGACATTGACTCACTTAGATACAATTGGCATATTATAGCACTGCATTTTTGTTGTCTATTATTGATGGTCATTTTGTAGTAACCCATGTGCTTGTCCTTCATGTGATGAATTCTAACTGCAGGATAAAGTCTTGTATGTTTCAGTGCACATGATAATATTTGTAGCTTTTTCTTGCTAATTTCCAACCTTGTATGTTAACCCTTCAATTCCCATGTGCTGAAGGCCATCATAGTGTATATTATTAAAGTTGACAGCAACTTGAAATATATATATGTGTGTGTGTGTGTGTATATATATATATATATATATATATATATATATATATATATATATGCAGCATGCAGGCATTAAGATGGGTAAAATGTTGACATGTCTCAGCATTTCTGCCATTTTTAAGACCCTAAATTTTATGCACATATGTGTGAAGGGATTATTTTGTATACC
>Ga0268261_10003173_pt1 | contig 12004 bp, 11 predicted proteins | sample TergutNc150P1_FD_190353 | JGI IMG/M metagenome (GOLD analysis project Ga0268261, IMG submission 190353) | Nasutitermes corniger P1 segment gut microbial community from laboratory colony in Florida, USA - Nc150 P1 (SPAdes) (version 2) | ecosystem: Host-associated > Arthropoda: Insects >... | reverse complement strand
GCCGTCTGAGTGGGAACTGCAGTTCCCACTCAGACGGCACCACGGGCGGTCTCCACAAGCGCATGTAAACCAGAAGCTGCAAATAAAGTTGAGGTTCTTGATGATGAGCGACATAACGCTCGAAACATGTTGAACTATTAATGTACTGTGGAATAATAAATTCCGTTACTAAGCTGCATCTCGTTGGTTATTGCTACTAGTCATACTACGATGCACGGTTCCATGAATATTAAATGAATATTAAAAAAAAGGGGAAATAGTATTGTGGACTTGACACTGGCCGACAATAAAATGTTATCCCTGGTTAAGGGGTGGCATTGTAATGAACAAGAAAGCTTCTACGATCACAGGATAATCACCTTCCGAGTACAGAAACACAGACGCGCAACACGCAAATGCACACACCACGGGATGAGGTACGTAACAAGTGAGGAGTGTTATAAGGAATTCGAGAAAAATTTCTTTGCGGAAATTAGACATAACTTCGCACTCGCAGGTTTCGGAAGCCTAGATGATGACATATGCACGGGAATAGCACTGGACAAGGACATAAAACTAACAACAAAAAATATCAAGACTCCATGGCCGCAGCCTGCAGAAAATCCTTTCAAGTACGAACAGGAGGGAAAACAACGATAGAACATAAGTCGGCACCATGGTGGACGGCGGAGCTAACTATCATGAAGAAAGAAAATAAACGCGACGAGACGACGATATCAGCGCACCATAAGGGACGAGAACCTGAGGCAGGACAGGAAATAACTTATCAGAAGGAGAAAATATACTTAGCCGCGCTTCGGAAGTCAAAAATAGTCTCCTGGAAACAATACTGCAACGCCACCACCACACCGAATCCCTGGAACGCAGTTTACAAACTGGCATCAGGCAATCTTAAACAAAGCAGCACCCTTTCCACCTTAAGAAAGCCCGATGGAACCGACACGAAGGACTCAGCAGAAACGATGCGCTATATCATAGAGACCTTCACACACGAAGATAAAGAGGAAACCGACAGCGCAAGTCACAAACTCATCAGAGCCGCAACCAAAGTACCGATAACGACAGAAGACGACATTCTCTTCATAAAAAAGAAATACGAGAGACCATAAAGGAAATGGACAAGACAAAATCACCGGGAGAGGACGGGATAACAAGCGACACCCTTTATTGGGCCTTCAGCTTGTTACCTAAGTCCACAACGGCATTATACAATGGCTGCCTAAGGATGGCTTGTTTCCCCAAGCAATGGAAGACGGCGATAATAATAGCAATAATCAAGCCGGGGAAAGAAACCAGCAACGACATTGCCAAATACCGCCCGATAAGCCTGATCAGCACATTAGCTAAAGTACTAGAAAAAAGTCCTTATAAACAGAATCATGCATTACATGCATTCACACAATTTACTGAGCCAAAACCAATATTGATTTACGCCGCAAACCAGCATAGTAGACGCGATTATGAACTTAAAAGACTATGCACAAAGGAACATGGAAGAGGGACAATATGTAGCGCTTATAAGCCTCGACGTAAAGGGAGCCTTTCGATGCCGCCTGGTGGCCTGGAATACTATTCTCATTAAGGACGCTAAAGTTACCAAGGAACTTATAAACCTATGTGGTAGCAATTTCAACGGGAGGTCAACCGTTCTAATATTAAAGAGCCGAAAGGAGTAAAGGACGATAAGGAAAGGTTATCCCGAAGCATCCGCGTCTGGACCGGGCTTCTGGAACATACAGTTTAATTCTATGCTAAACTAGAATTCAAAAAGAATGCCAAAATAATCGCATATGCTGACGACCTACTAATACTTACCAAAGGAAAGACCCAATAAGAAGTTGAAAATTACGCCAATATTGAGCTAAGAAAGATCACACTGTGGGCAAGAGAAAACAAAATCAAATTCAACGAGCAGAATTTCAAAATAATGATAATAACCCATAGAAGACCAAAAATCAACGGGGAATACAAAATATATCTTACAACACAATAATGCGACAAGAAGAAACCATTAAATACCTGGACATAATAATCGATAAAAGACTGAACTTCAACGACCACATAGATTACACGATCGGGAAATGCCCAAGTTACTTCACGCCCTGTCAAAGTCTGCCAAGGTCAACAGGGGACTACAACATGACCTACTCCGAATGATATATTTATGGGGCAATACTACCCATTCTGTCATACGGAGTCCAACTATGGGTAGATACCCGGCAGCGGAATAGCAACGCATCAAAACTCAGGAGAATCCAGAGACTGAACAACATCAAAATTGCTAAAGCATAAGAACAACCTCGCACGAAGCCCTTTGCGTGCTTACAGGGATAACCTCAGTTGTAATCGAACTGAAACTACGACAAAACTATATCACATCACTTGCGGGAAAAACCAACATGGCTTTTATTATGCACCAATGAAATAAAGGAGATGGCCCCACCCAGCTAAAGCTATCAAGCTGAAGAATAAGCGGGACGAAATGCACTACAAGCTGGAAATCTAAACGAATGGCAGTAAAAACGAAAAAAGAGTGGGATCCGGAGTGGCAATATTCGTCGACGGCAGCCTAATTCACCAATTACGGAATAAATTTGCGGAGAAGTGCTCTAATATTCAAGCGGAACAGCTGGCAATACTGAAAGCATTGACAAAACTGAGGAGTATTCATACAATACAAGGAAGCCAGCGGACTGCAGCCATCCACACTGACAGACGAATAACCCTGGAGGCAATAGCTAACCCAAAAACCACCAAAGCTTGGTTGAATCAATCAGGAAGGAGATACTAACATTAGAAGAAGATAGATGGATCGTACACTTCTCATGGTGAAGGCACACCCTAACAACTTTGGGAACGTACTTGCCGACCAGCTGGTGAAGGAGGCGGCCTGCAACAACAGCCTAGAAACAACCTACCATATGTGTTCCAAAAGTGCAGTGACTAGTGAACTAAAGTGCTTGGGTCTACAGAAGTGGCAGAATGTATGAGACAATACAAATAAAGGTGCCTTAACAAAAATCATCTTCCCGACGATAAAAGACAGACTAACCAAACGACTACAAATGAACCTAAAGCTATCAACGTTAGTAACTGTGCATGAGAAATTAAGGTACTTCTGTACAGATTTAAAGTAATAGACAACCCAACATGCCCTTGCCAAATGGGATCCCAAAGTACTGAGCACCTAATCAGGGAATGTACCATTCTAAACAAAAAATGGATAATCTTAAAAACGAAATTACAAATGCGGGAGGGAGATGGCCATTATCTAAAAGTGAGATAGCAAACAATTACACAAATGTATTCCAAAAGTTCGTAAACTCAAATAATTTTGAAGGCTTATGAAAGCACAAAATGTACCAAACGAACTAGGACATTTAACCAGAAACCAGTAAAAGAATAAAACAAAAACAATAAAATTTGTAACATAAGACCAAACGACAGAACTCACAAGAACTTAAACAGTGTGGAACATAGAACAAAGCATGTAATATTGCATATGTAATGGGACATGCCTGGAAATAAATGATTTTATTTAAGAAACAAACACACACACCATACACACACCACACACACAACACACACACAAAACACACACACACGCACACCACACCCGCCCCCCCACACACACACACACACAAAACACACCACACACACACACACCACACACACACACACACACCACACACAATCACCGGTAAAAATGTCGTATTAACTTTATTCAAAAATCGTGACAGCAGCCCCGAACATTACGGATGTTACTAAAAGCCATTTGTTCATACATTACACGTAGATGTATTATTAATTACGTCACTGCACATCGTATACAGCTGTTCATACAGATGACACAGTTTGCACACAGCAGGTCGGAGTTGTGAATAAATATTTTGAGTTACATAGAATTAAGTGTGTTGGATGGTGTGTGTATGTGTTTGTGTTGTTCAGGAATATACACTTGAAATATTGTGCTCGAACAGGGACTGAAAAAGGTGTCTGGTCTGAAGACAGAGGGAGTAGCAGGGGATGAAGAAAATTGCATAGTGAGAAGCTGCATTGTTTGTATTGGTGTGTGAATGTTGGTTGGGAGTGAACTGAGAGACAGTGGGACAGATGAGTCAAGGGAATGCACTGGAGAAAGTAAAAAACTCACTAAATATCAGTTGGAATAAATGAAAGCAAGAGGCAGTTTGGAAAATATACGTTTTGAAGTAATGAAAAAAAGTGATAAACTGTACATAAAGGATTACAATTCCAGTTGCCTTCCGCTCAGTAAAACACAAATTCTTCCATCGCTATATCAGTTCTGCTAGTGGAACACACAAGTCAGTGAGAGGTGAAACCATTTGACGATTTACAAAAGTAGACAGAATTTTATAAAATCAATTGGACATTACATCTCTTCCAATGTGCTTCGGGTTTATTTGTTAAAATGTCGTGCTGACACATCACGTGACCACTGTGAAAACGATTCAAAATATAAGTTGTGTTATTGTTTCTAATTGGATACATGTATAAATAATGTAAACGTGACACGGCAGACAAAACAGATCAAAGGGGCGATTTTGAAACACAGTTGCAATGTGGAAAGACAGATCGAACACATTAGACAGAATGTGGCGTGAGAACTGAGTTGGGAATGGTGGCTTCAAAGAAATGTGAAATGAATATAAAATATTGGTACCGAAGAGTGAAGGAAAGCTGCTAGAAGATTCCGGAATACAACTGGCATTTTGAGAACAAATATTGGTGTAAGTATCTATCGTTGTTTGATACTTTAGTCACATACACCAAGGACGGTAAATTAGACTGGGAGAAGGTTCCTTTCAATATTATCAACAATAACACATTTAGGTAATATTCGTACTGCAAGTGCCTTGCACTGTGTTTAATGCATAGACAACGCGGAGAAGAGAGCGGAATGCACGCGTGTCCATATGGAAACCTGATGAGACAGAAAAGGAGTGAATAATGAATTGCAATTGAAATTGCAATTGCAATCTTATATACAAAGATTAAATGAATTTTTCTTCGTTTTTCTTTGTTTGTACCTCATACAAATTCACACTTCTGAACCGATCGGACAACACATGACGTCACCTCCACCTCCACATTATGTCACCCTCACGGCCTTCCTCCGCCCTTCCAGCAAAATATTTCCCTTGCCGAATGACTACACTAACTTGGCAGCACACACAGTCACGTGCGTGTCTGCGTCGTCAATACTCGTTTTGACATGAGACCGTCTTCTGGAAGATTCTCCACGTGTTTCGTCCTCTCTGCCCGCTCGCGTGTGTGTGTTCATAGCCGCGTGGCTACGTATTCCGGACATTTCCTGCTTCGCTATTTTCATGGGACCTCCTTGTGTAACCTCAAAGCCCTTCGTCGTCTCCGCCCACACACGTGTGTGTGTTCTTGTGTCTCTCAACAACTTCCGGACGTTTCGATCTTCTCCATTGCAACATATTCCTTCTCACACATCTGTACTCTCTCCAACACCCACTTCTGCTCGTGCTTTCACTATCAATATTATAACCTTTCTTTCTCTTATATTAGAAAATATCGCCATACATAATGTTTCGCGATTGGTAATTCCGGGCAACGCCGGGTACCCCGGCTAGTTATAATACAAATTACAAGAACTAGGACAGGTGAACGGTACATAACCGGCGTACTTGAAGAGGAGGAGAAGAAGGCAACAAATCAAGAGTTTGGTCAGTTGTAACAGTTGCAATTGGACTGCTAAATGTAACATTAATCTACACCTGTAATGTGAGCGATGATACTAAATCACAATTCTCATTCTTCTAAAGCGTGAATAATTTTTTCTCCTACATTTACACAGTCAGTTCACAATTAACTCAGCAATAAACACCACTGAACTCAAGACAGTTCCTACAAGCAGTACCACAAATGCCGGCATTACGTGTGAAGCAGAGAACGCGAAAAACATGCCATCAGCTGCTTCTCCTAATCTCCCTGCACCCATCAAAGACGCTCGATGCCACAGTTCGGTCCGGGGCATTTCCAGCAAACCGGCTTCCAGATAGCGCCTTATTAGGTTGTTGAATATGACCAAAAGTGGATTTCCCTTCTTAAAAAGAACTGTTAAACTTGCAGAAACTGCGACCTGAGCAAGGGAGCAAAGATACTTTGCCAACATCCACAGTCCCCATTTCCCTAGCAACATAAGTAGCATAGTTTAAAGGTAAAAAAGTAGAAATGTCTCTTTTAGTTATCATTCGTTCAACACATTTCCTGACATCACTGCAGTCCTCCTACAGTATCTTGTGCTCAATGGAATACGCACATTCGGAACACGAAAATGTGTCTAGAGCATAGTTGAAAATTTGATGGTAGCCATAAACTACGTCTGAATCCAAGAGGTCTTCTAAAGTATCTAACTTTCTTTCATACTTCGGTTCCACCAGATAAGAAACAAAGAATGCTTGGAATACAGTGCTGATAGCGAAACAAAAAGAGACATACAGAAAGAAGAAAACTCTGAGGTTAGAAGTTGTGAGCTGCTGTGGAACAGACACTCCAACAAAAACAGCCCAAACATTGTGGAAACAGTTGGACAGTGACTGATATGTGTGTGTCTCATTACACACAGATCGGTAGGGACCATTACCGGCACACCAGAACACAGTTGTTGTTAGCAACAGCACAAGGCCAATTGTCATCCACACCGACGATTGTCAGTACCTTTCCCGTTCCAGGAATAGCTTTTGGACAAGGAACAAGCATCTTCATATTCACATGTATATACGGTATTGTGGCGTCAAATGATGATTTTACAAAGACAGGAAACAGAGGAACTATGCCGGTTACGTCAGATAAACCATTATCTAATTCAGCAATCTGTGTTACAAACGAATCCAATTCAAAATTAAGCGATGTTGCAATAAAACGTGTTATCAGGTTCATTTTCTCACATACAAATTTAAGTATCTCAACCGACAAGCCTGTTAGCTCGTACTCAGTACTGCAATCATTCTGTGTGTAATTTTCTTTCATAATCATGGCGGGGTTGATACCAAATGTACCACATTTAATGGGACAACCCATGAAATACTTTGGAAGTTTTGGAGGATAGAGATGAGCTTTCTCTAAAAATCTGCCATTATTTTTAAAGACCCGTTCATCTAACAGAGTAATTTCTTGTACCTCTCCACACCTTCCAAATTTAAATGGAAACCAAGTGTACAAGTTCAACATGCTGACAGCCATGTTGGCTCCTGCCATCTGCAAAGAAAATTGCATTTTTGTGTACAAGTGTCATCGAAACTTCTCACTTCCAAACTTATTAATGCTTTGGTTAATTAGCTAATGTTACAGTTTACTGGAATGTGACACAGTGTAGTTTGGTGGAACTTTCATACAAACAATCTTTTTTCTGGTCAATTTTTAGCTGACTTTCGAATTAGAATGGTTCGTAGCCTGTAATGCTAAATGTCTGGAACTGTACACGGGGTTACACCCAAGCAGACGATAACCTTTACAGTAAATGGCAGCAGAGTCACAAATGTCAAAGCTGCTGTGATTTATCGAATTTATGTGTCTGTATATTTCAAAGACATTTATTTCAGTTTCAGTACTTTCTTGCTTGTAACCATTCCAAATATGAATGTTAGCACCAATTGTGCCCTAGTATTGTGCGAACTGAGGTAATTTTTGGTAGCGCTTCACCAAATCAGTGACAGTCTGTAAGCAGTCCACAGTGCCACTGTACTGCAGTATGCTACGTCATTACATTGCTGCAGCAGCTAGCTGATCTGTGTTGTGTATCGCATTTTGCTGCTGTCTGTACTACAGTCACACTGCACTCTGCAGTTGTGCTGCTTATCGGAAACGTCCATGTGATTGGTCCGTGTGGGTCAAATGTATATTTGGTCTGTTGTTTCTCACGTCTGCTAGCCCCTAAATTATTATTATTATTATTATTATTATCATCATCATCATCATTATTCTCGGTATCTCCTTTATGCAGTGTATCTACACATATATTGCTGAGACAAACCATCTCCCTAGGGAACACTGTGTTGCAACTATTCTGATGTAACTATTCATGGTACGTATATCGCTAGTTCCTGCGTTGACTCCATTATACCTCTACGTTAGCACTTTCCGCACTATGTGTGCAGTGCCCAGTATGGCTGTCTTCTGTAGTTCCTTAACTTCGTGATTTCCTGGTATGTTGCTCACGTATTTTCTAAATGACTTTGAAATGGTCCCAGTCGCGCCTATTATTACTGGAATCACCTTTGTTTTTACATTCCACATGCGTTGTATTTCTATTGTAAGGTCTTTATATTTTAGAATTTTTTCGGCTTCTTTTTAAATCATATTTCTGTCCCCTGAAATTGCAACATCAATTAACATACATGTTCTCTTTTCATTATTACGAATTATAATGTCCGGTTTGTTGTTAGGAATGGTTCTGTCGGTTTGAACTTGTTGATTCCACAGTAAGGTTACATTGCCTCCCTGGCCTGTTTCTACTGATTTTGGTACATGTTCGTACAAGTGTTTTTTGTCCAATTGTACCCCTGTTTCCTTACATATGTTGAAGTGTAGTTGTGCACACACTCTATCGTGTCTTTTTGTGTACTGTTCTTTTGCCATTATGGGGCATGCCGATATTGTATGGTCTATTGTCTCATCAAACTCTTGGCATAGTTTGCATGTGCTATCTTGTTTCTTTGTTTAATATCTTTGTTGCGTAATACTTTGTTTGTTTCGCTTGGTCTTGTGCTAATCCTATTTCGCTCTCAGTTTCTGCTTTTAAGTCTCTCTTGGAAAGCCATAGAAACGTGTCTTCTTCACCAATATGCTGTCTGTCTATATTTCTAATGTACTGCCCATGCATTATTTTGTTTTTCCATTTGTTCTTTAGAACATCTCCCAATCTTCCCTTTGTGTGTTGTATTCCTTCCTGTTTTGCGTCACTCTTCTCATTTGGTTGACACAATTCTTCTTCAATCTTTGCTGCTGTCTTAATTATTGTGTTCACAGTTGGTTGTGTGCTTACATAGCTTTTAACAATGTTTGCAAACTTGTCTATTTTATAATTTGTGTTAAGGTATTCTGCAATGCTAGTTATTTCTGCTTTATATGCAGCTTCGTCTTGTATCAGTCTTCTCCCTCCTTCTTTCCTTTTTACATATAGCCTGTATCTGTTAGTTTTTGGATGATGCACTTTATACATTGTTAGTATTTTTCTGGTTTTTCTGTCAATTTTTTATGTCTTCAATTCTCCAGTTAATTATACCTAAACTGTATCTCTGTACCGGAACTGCTAGTGTTCCAATCGCTGTAATCTTATTCCTGGCGTTAGTTCATTTTCCAGTATCATTCTCAGTATCCAGTTATATTCTTGTTCCTATCTTTCTTTCATTTGATGTTGTATGCCTTCACCTTTCTAAATTCCTAAGTTCTTTTACGTTTTCACTTGTTGTAACTCTTGTATTTCTCTGTTAATGTCAATCACTAAAATTTGCGAGTGAGTTAGTCTTCCTCTCTTAAATGTAATCTTAGCACATTTGTCAAGTCCAAATTCCATATAAATATCATCACTAAATTTGTAACTGTTTTAATGTGTTTTTGGAACTCTTCCTCTTATTTAGCAATCAACTTCAAGTCATCCATGTAGAGTAGGTGAGATTTTTTTTCTTGGTTGTGTGCTCTTCATATCCTGTGTTCAACTTATTCAATTGTACAGTGAGAGGCAGTAGGCAAATACAAAATAGCAGTAATGATAGTGAGTCCCCTTGAAATATTCCACAATATTTTTATGTCTTCTGTTTCTACTAGCTTATTTTCTGCATGTAGGCACATACGTGTTCTCCAGTAGCCCATGACCTTCTTCGTAATTGATATAACTTTAGTATTAATCCCAATTATCTCTAGAGATTTAATTATCCATCTGTGTGAAAACCTCTCAAAAGCTTTCTGATAATCAATCCATGCCATACACAGATACTTCTTCCTTCGTTTACATTCTATTAGTATTGCTTTCGAAATTAGCAACTGATCTTTGCATCCCTTTGATCCTCTGCAGCAATTTTTCTGTTCTTTTGGCGTCAAATTTTTTCTTCCATGTATTTTTGCATACGTCTGCTTATAATAGCTGTAAAAAGCTTATATATTTAGGCAAACAGATCACAGGCCTCTAGTTCTTTGGGTTGTCAGTATTCCCTTTTTTTGATATAAGAAATATTACTCCTACCGTTAACCACTCCGGTATTTGGTCTTCCTCAATTAATTTGTTAAATAGAACTGGTATGTGTCTTATTATTATTATTATTATTATTATTATTACTCCTTTTCACGCAATAATTCTTCGACCCATTCCCATTCCCTCTCAGCTGTCAGTTTGCCACTCTGTGTATCGCTTCCTGCACGGTATACCGGAGGACGAACATCGGTATGTCTTTCTCCACCCACAGGATGTTCTCTCCAGTTACTGCCAATATTTCAAAATTTATTCTAACTTCAAGTTATATTTAACTGCTGTCAGAGGAATTTAATTTCTGCAGATGTGTGTGTGACATTCTGCTCCTCCACCTTAGGGATTCTTCATTAACTAAATAACCATAGAAAAAACTCCACGGAACAGTCCTTCTTGTAAAGCTAACAGTTTCCCAGCTATTCAAGAATTCAAGAACTTGCCAATTGTCGTCGGCTATATCACGGATGACTCTTGACGCAAATGTCGTCTGCTAGATCACGGATATAACGTTTCCGCAATGATTCTTGTGCCGGCACGTATGTGGTGCCCAGGATTTTGCACTGGCTTCTGACAGAAGAGGTCGAAAAGTTCAAATGTTTCCAATCTTGCGGTTCCATACATACCGTACAACCTCCACCAGACAAAGGGGGAGACGTGTGCAAAGTTCGGTTAGGATCGGTACGGAAATATGGATTTGTATAAGGTACAAAGAAACATAGAAACACAAAAACGAACAAAAATCTATTTCATGTTTACACGTATATATAAGATTGGGATACAGATTAGTTGGACAGGTTACTAGTTATAGTGGTAGAGACATGAGTTCCACTGCAGAGAATTTAGGGGATGTTTTCATAGGCGCTGTACCCAGTCCGTGGTTTTAATTAAACAGTCGACAGAAATTAGTTTATGGTTATTTATTTGAGTAACCAAAGTTAGTTGCTACACACAAGTTAAGAATTAAAATTCCTTGACGATAACTGTTGTCTCGTGGTAACACACTTTATCACAAAACCGACCATTCCGCGTATAAGTAAGGCCAACAGAACAATAACATTTTTTAGGGTTGCTATAAATTTTCCGGAAAAATTAACATTACAAGTACAAGAAATTTTTCATAAACTCCACTTCACTTTCCTGCGATCACGTTTCAACGCCAAACAATTTCTAACGATGACTAAAGTTAATTAATAATCCGGATGTGATATGCTGTTTGCACGTCCACTCTGACTGATGAACTATCTGCGGCATCCCCCAGTTTCCCTACACGTTAAAATTTTGAAAAAATCTGTATGTTACAATTTGTTAAAATTTTCAATTGAGCAACACCTCACAGGTCGTTTCAAACCGACAAAGGGTAACACACAAGTTCCTACATCAAGACTTACTGCTCCCCGAACTGTCAAGGTATCAAGTGACATGAATTTGTTGTTTCAAAAAGATCTGTTTCCTGTACGCTCGTTAACGTCTTTTCTCCCCCAGTTTCTGTCCTGTCAGTAGCTGCCAATCACGTATTCCCTCTCTCTAAAATAATATTGTCGACTATTGTTTGGTTTATCAAATAACCCACACTAAAATATAAATCACTATATGAGTTTACGTAACTTATTTAATAAATTTTACGTATATTCGTTCATCCAAAACAAACTCAACCCAAGCCATTACGGTTACAGTGTATGTATGTATGTATGTATGTATGTATGTATGTATGTATGTATGTATGTATGTATGTATGTATGTATGTATGTATGTATGTATGTATGTATGTAT
>Ga0268261_10003172_pt1 | contig 12005 bp, 11 predicted proteins | sample TergutNc150P1_FD_190353 | JGI IMG/M metagenome (GOLD analysis project Ga0268261, IMG submission 190353) | Nasutitermes corniger P1 segment gut microbial community from laboratory colony in Florida, USA - Nc150 P1 (SPAdes) (version 2) | ecosystem: Host-associated > Arthropoda: Insects >... | reverse complement strand
AGAGGAGTCCTACCGACTGTGCTGCGTCGTTGTGTGTGATCTAGAAACATCAAGAATGGGTGCTCCATATATATATGACATTAGTCGCCTAAGGGTTAATAATTTAACCCTTATCCAGCTAACGTAGAGAAAATGGTGAGCTCTTAATAATGCCAGCAAATAGCAGATGGGATTTAATTCGGCGTCTAAGGGTTAAGGAAAGACTGGTTAATGGTAAGGGACTCTGAGGGAAGAGAATTGATAAGGGAAATATGTGAGGGGAAAATGTATGTATACACATACTTGGGCATAAATAGTGTATATCCAGTATACCCAGGTGGCAGTGGAAGTTTATGATAGCTGACAGTTAACCCACACTTAAGGGACTAGGAACATGCATGTAGTATCTTGAAAGTTATCCATATCTCTCTCTTCACATGAGAATATCCAAGATGCAGTTCTTATCATGGAGGCATTCTTTGCATTTTCAATGTAGAATACTGATGAACACATTTTACATTTTATGCATGTATGCTCTTTTATCCCTTGTGGTAAATGTTGTAGTAATGTCAGCATGAGTGTACCTAAATTATTTTAGGATATCTAATATACATATATATATATGTATATATTGTGTAGTGGACAATACAGTTTGTTTTTAAGTATATGATTGTATGGTGTGTATGTATCTTGGACACAGACAAAAATTACTGTTGATTTCACAGAATCAAGTAAGTAGGGGAGAAAGTGGGGTAGTCACTGTAACATTGTTTACCAGGGTTTAACTTCCCAGCATGAAAACACTCTATTCTACATATCACTTGCAATTATAAAATTGGTGGTTTCCCTATAATACATAGAACTGGCGCAGCTGAAATATCAGATCAGTAGGTACCCTGGTTTGTTCCATTTTGTTATTTTAAGCAATCAAAGTTTTAACCCATTGGCATACACAGACGTCCCTGAGACGGCCGGGCTCGCTAGGTCCATTAATACACAGCCGGCTGTGAGACGCAATGCAGAGACCAACCCAACATCACAGCACAACAGGGGTATGTATTGAAGTCAATAAAAATTAATTTTGCATCAATAAAATATAAATGTAAAAAATTGCCATTTTTGCCTAAAAATTAGTATTTATAAGTGTGCCATGTGTTATAAAAAGTAGTATGCCAATGGGTTAAGAGTCTGCAGTGAGAAAATGCTGACAGGTGCAGTTATACAGATTTGACATTGCTGAATAGAAGTGGATGGGGAACTGTGAAAGTTAAGCTATTCCAGGATACAAGTCCATTCTTCATGAGAATGAGGTAAGTTGCCAGCTTCATTCTACAGTTACCTTCATATTCCTGACAATAAATGACTGGGATTAGTCCAGCACCACTGTAAGTCATGTTATCATTTCCATATTTTCAAACACCGTGAATGGTAATGAACTCCAACCATTGATTACCCTGCGGGTAATTTATCATCAAACTGTGGTTCTTGTCATGTTCTTTGACCTAACTGAGCCATCATCATGATTTTTCAGTAACTTTTGTTTTATGTGATGTTATTTTTACAATAAATTTAAATCCAATATGAATGACTCATCATGTCAGTGAGTGCAAGAAAGGTTTATATGTAAAATAGACCTGTGTGTGTTTTTGTCTCTACACAAAATATGACATTTATAGTGAAGCTGTGCAGCATGCCAGACAAAATTCCATCCTTTATATGAAGCATCCCCATAGGTGTAACACTCACAATGTGTATAAATGTTTACAGTCACACAAAACACACATTTGTGATCATTTACTTGGCAACTAGCTTTAACCCTGAATATGAGTCATCATCAGGTCATTATACAAGAACATGAATGTACAAGAGTGTGTTGTGTGTGGCTGTAAATGTTGATATACCATCAGTTGACAACCACCCCTTGTTTTATGTACAGCAGTTGGCAATTTCATGTTTTCCTACACAGTGACATTAGGTCTTCTAGTATTTTGCCTGTAGTAATGTTTTAATGGCAGCGTTCAAGTTTGTCATGCTGTTTGGGTCTGTGTCGATAAGTAAGTTGTGGGAAAAAATTAAATAAATAGTGAAATGAATGCATGAATAACATTTACATATGTGTTTGTATTTCATTTAAGTGCTTCAAAAAGACACTCTTGGACCAGAGGTTTAAAATTCGAGCTTAATAAATTTTCATATTGTGTAATATACTGACTACTTTTATCCTATATGAATTCTGATTACATATTACTGTTCACAGTTGTGCATAAACGTGAACTGTAGACAGGATTCTTTATTCTTACATTACACTTTCAATAGGAAACAAAATAAAACATACAGATGATACACTCCCTAGAATTTAATAACTTTAAACGCCGGCTTAATAAATTTAAAATTAAAAGAATTAGCAGTTGGGGAGTGGAAATCGCAAAAAGGTTGAAATAAATTATTTGTTATCAGCTACTGCAGAAAATTTGAAATCCCATACTACAAGAAATTCTGAGAGGAATTCAAAGCCAGCTTTCCCACAGCATTCAATTCTGGCCCCACACATCTATAAGTAGTACAATGTTATTTTATCTTTAGTTTATATGGGGGTACACACACACAAATGGCATGCTGACCTAAAATGCCTGTTTAGGATTTAAAGTAAATTAAAACTAGATGAATAATGTAAATGTGCCCTGTCAGAAGCAATGTAACATCATAAGCTGCAACAGTGTCACGCTCAGCGTCAGCCAACTTCACACTAGGCGATAGGCCTAACACGGTGGAATTGAAAGTCCTCAGTAAACATGTATATAGTCTTTGAGGTGAGACAGCCCCGTTGTGTGATACAAATATCATAAAGTGAAGTAAAAATAGCAGTCAAAACACAACTAAAGGTATATTAGCCAAGATGGGGGTAGGGCTAAGTGAACTGCATGTTTTGGCCTTCTATAGCGGCCATCATCAGGTTACAATCACTGATTATAAGAGGTATACAAATATGCTAAATGTAGGTTGATGATGATATCTCATTCATCTAACGACTACCATCTAGTCTAATCAATCTGGTGCACATAGTGGAGGTGCTGTGTGCATGTTACATTGCTTCTGACAGGGCACATTTACATTATTCATCTAGTTTTAATTTACTTTAAATCCTAAACAGGCGTTTTAGGTCAGCATGCTATTTGTGTGTATGTTCCCCCATATAAAATGAAGATAAAATAACAGTGTACTACTTATAGATGTGTGGGGCCAGAATTGAATGCTGTGGGAAAGCTGGCTTTGAATTTATTTCAACCTTTTTGCGATTTCCACTCCCCAACTGCTAATTCTTTTAATTTTAAATTTATTAAGCCGGTGTTTAAAGTTATTAAATTGTAGGGAGTGTATCATCTGTATGTTTTATTTTGTTTCCTATTGAAAGTGTAATGTAAGAATAAAGAATCCTGTCTACAGTTCACGTTTACGCACAACTGTGAACAGTAATATGTAATCAGAATCCATATAGGATAAAAGTAGTCAGTATATTACATAATATGAAAATTTATTAAGCTCGCATTTTAAACCTCTGGTCCGAGGCGGTCTTTTTGAAGCACTTAAATGAAATACAAACACATATGTAAATGTTATTCACACATTCATTTCACTATGTGCACCAGATTAATTAGACTAGATTGTAGTTGTTAGATGAATGAGGTCTCATCATCAACCTACATTTAGCATATTTGTATACCTCTTATAATCAGTGATTGTAACCTGATGATGGCCGCTATAGATGGCCGAAACATGTAGTTCACTTAGCCCGACCCCATCTTGACTAATATACCTTTAGTTGTGTTTTGACTGCTATTTTTACTTCATTTTATTATATATGTATATAGTCTCTGATCCATTGTACATAGTCAAAACATAGTTAATTTGATTTCGGCTTTCCGTCGTGGTGGAATGAGATCATCACTCTGCTACGATGTTACGCAGTGTACATTGGCAGTTACGTTACCGACGTTTCGGGACAACCTATCGGCCCAACCTTCATGGATCCAGCGGTCCAAAAAGACATGCTAATCCGTGTACCGCATGTGTGGCGTGATAAAAGAGTACTGTCAGTACAGTAAGAACAGCAACTGCCCAAGTTTGCCCATTAAACTACAAGGTTCCACAGACCTCCTGGTTAAAGAAAGTTGTAGACAGTACGAACTTTGCAAGTAGTTTCTATGCAGCGACAATTTAAACTTGGAAATTCATGTTTCTGGCGCGACCGTTTAGTTCCTCATCTATCAACGAAATATTCGAATATTATGATCGCATTCACCGTCATTTCCTTCACTCTAAAGACTGGCGTACTGACGACGAAAACTATTAAATATCATACTGAAAACACCGATCAATTACAGTTAACACCGTCCTGCGCTAAACGCGTCACAATCATTTGTCCACAACGCAGCTTCGGTTAATTCCGTACGTTATTTTCAACTGTGCAGTGGAAAGACACCAGTGGTCATAAATGATTTGTGTTGGGCAGTGAAGAAACACTGCACTGTAATCCGTGATCATAACCACAGAACGGGGGACAAATTGTTTTCACGCCATTTAAAAATGGCAGAAAATCGGGAAAGTGGTGCTCTTCCTCCTGGTTGGGATCGTAAATATGATCACCGGACAGGGAGATAGTAAGTTAATAGGTTAAGGAAATGATTCCGAGCAGGCTAAATGCATCGTATGGATCTTGAGAACGAACTGAATAGGTTACCGTGTGTTAAACTGCTTTCTTAAACTTATTTCGAATTGGTTTGTTCAAAGACAAAATTATCATGCTAAAATTTATGGTTTATTTAAAGGCGCTGTTGGTAGGCGAGACTAGATATTGGGAGATGGTGTAGAATGATAATGAATAATGAATTGGATATTCTGTGAAAGGAATCCTGGAGTGAGTGAGAGAAACCATAATAAAGGTGGGACCCACTGTTGTCAAACTGTGTACTGGGCAGGCTAAAATGCAGTGGATACATGACCTAAACCAAAGCAGTGTAGATAATCTGAACAATGTAAGACATGAAGCTAGCAGACATTTCAGGAACAAAAAGAAGGCATATCTGAAAGCTAAAATTGAACTTGAAACTAACAGTAAGATAAAAAATATTAGGGATTTGTATAGGGGCATCAATGACTTTAAGAAGGGTTACCAGCCTAGAACTAATATAGTGAAGGATGACAAAGGTGATTTGGTTGCAGACTCCCACAGTATTTTGGATAGGTGGAAGAACCATTTCTCCCAGCTATTGAATGTACATGGGGTTAATGATGTTAGTCAGAAATACACACGCAAGAACTACTAGTACCTGAGCCAAGTGCCTTTGAGGTTGAGTTGGCTAATGAAAAGCTAAAAAGTCACAAATCACCAGGTTTTGATCAAATCCCAACAGAATTGATAAAGGCAGGGGGTAGACCAGTTTGCTATGAGATCCATAAACTTATTATTTCTGTTTGGAAGAAGGAGGAATTGCCTGAGGAGTGGAAAAAGTTGATCATTGTACGTATCTATAAGAAGGGTGATAAAACAGAGTGTAGTAACTATAGGGGCATATTACTTTTGTCAACTAAGTACAAAATTTTCTCCAACATTGAGCTGTCCGGGTTAACTCCATACACAGAGAAAATTATTGGGGATCATAAGTTTGGATTTTGATGCAACAGGTTAACTACTGATCATATATTCTGCATTTATCAAATATTTGAGAGAAAATGGGAATATAGTGAAGTACTGCATCAGCTCTTAATGGACTTCAAGAAAGCTTATGATTCAGTTATGAGGGAGGACTTGTATAACATTTTCATTCAGTTTGGTATCCCCATGAAACTGGTTATACTAATAAAAATGTGTCTGACTGAAACATATAGCAGAGTCCGGGTAGGCAAGAATTTGTCTGACATGTTTCCTATTAGGAATGGTTTGAAACAAGGAGATGCTCTTTCGCCATTGCTCTTCAACTTTGCTTTTGAGTACACTATTAGGAAGTTACAGGTAAACCAGGTTGGCTTGAAATTAAATGGTACACATCAGCTTTTGTTTTATGCTGATGATGTTAGTATGTTAGGAGGAAGCTTACATACAATAAAGGAAAACACAGAAGCTTTGTTAGTGGCTAGTAAGGAGATTGGACTAGAAGTAAATGCTGATAAAACTAAGTACTTAGTCGTGTCTCAAGATCAGAATGCAGTACGAAGTCACAGTATAAATATTGATGTAGTTCCCTGGAGAGAGTGGAAGAGTTCAAATATTTGGAAACAACCTTAACAAATTAAAATTCTATTCAGGAAGAAATTAAGAGCAGATTGAAGTCAGGCAATGCTTGCTATCATACAACGCAGAATCTTTTGTCTTTCAGTTTGCTATCCAAAATTTTAAAGATTAAGATGTACAGAACTATAATTTTGCCTGTTGCCTTGTATGGGTGTGAGAGTTGGTCGCTCACGTTGAGGGAGGAACATAGACTTAGGGTGTTTGAGAATAGGATGTTGAGGAGAATATTTGGAGCTAAGAGGGACGAGGTAACAAGGGATTGGAGAAAACTACATAATGAGGAGCTTATTTGTCCGTACTCCTCACCTATTATTGTTCAGGTGATAAAATCGAGAAGAGTGAGATGGGCAGGGCATGTAGCGCATATGGGGAAGAGGAGAGACGTATGCAGGGTTTTAGTGGGGATACCTGAGGGTAAGGGACCACTTGGGAGAACCAGACATAGATGGGAGGATAATATTAAGAAGAATCTTTGGGAAGTGGGATGTGGGGGAATGGACTGGATCGAGCTGGCTCAGGATAGGGACAGGTTGCTGTCACTTGTAAATGTGGTAATGAACCTTCAGGTTCCTTAAAATGCATGGAATTTCTTGACTAGCTGAACACGGGTTAGCTTCTCAAGAAGGACTCTTCTCCGTGGAGTAAGTAAGTAAGTAAATATGGGCAGTGCATAATTCAGGAAAACAAAATTTTGAAACATAGGAAAGTATCATTATGACTTGTTATATCATAAAATATATGGACTGAAAATTCTGTGATGTTTCATCTCTCATCACACTTTCACTGTAGGACAGTTTTGGCTCCTGTCCACTGTTTCTTGTGGATTGTGTAGCCCTCCCCTAAATGGCTGTAGTAAAGAACACAGCAGGATGCATTGTATGCAATTACTGTGTGTTGTGTCTGTTAACAGATTTTCCAGCATAAGAAGTGGCTTTTTTGTGACAAAATATTCTTCTTTAGGGGATATGGCCATTTCAGCCCTCCAAGCATGACTTTGACAAACTCCATCTTTCAGTCACAGTCCTTTGGATGAAGTGTAGTTTTTACAGTTTCCCCTCCAGCGCTCTTGTTGACATTTTGTGTACAGAATGGCAGTCTGTGTGGTTTGTGGTTTGCATGAAACTCTGTTATGTTTTAGGTTTGAAGATTTGTCTTTTTAAGTTTGCAAGCTGCTGCAAAAGTAATTGACATGGGGGGCAACATGTCCAACACCAAGTGTCAAGTGATGTTTGCATCACTCTGTATATGGCATGTACTTAAGGAATACAGAAGTATTTATATTGAGATATAAGAATTGAAGTTTTCATGGTGGTTAAGATTCTTGTCTTCTGTGTTATGTGCAGGAGACCACTTATTTGCCAGGCTTATCATTTGGGGATGGATTTAACTGTACCTCCAGTTAGGGTGTTTTTGAACCAATAAATGCCACAGTACATGTAGTGTTAGAAATCAGGGACTTATTTCTTCTTTATTATTGAAGGGTGGAGCAAAAGTCACTTGAAAATTGATGTTTAACTACCCTAAGATCCTGTCATGTGAGAACTGCTCTATTCTGCGTTATTACACGGCAAGTAGTGGTAATTTCTTACCGATGTTTCGTGACAATTATTCTTGAAGGATTCTGGAACTCTGAAGATGGGACTGATGGGTTGTCCCAGAACATAATTAAGAATTGCCACTACTTGCTGTGTAATAACCCAGAAGAGCGCAGTTCTTATCTGCTTTGTGGTGGAAGCCTGAAATTGCACTTATCCTGTAAAGTGACTTTTTTGCCACTCTGTACTTAAAGGGCTTATATTCTTTTCAAATTTTTCTAGTTACTACATCAACTATTTCAATAAAACAACAACATGGGAAGATCCAAGAATTCGATATCGGCAACTGGCACAGCCTACCCCACAGCATGTACAAACCTCTGTTGCAGAAACCATTCCATTGCAGGTATGTACATTTGTTTGAACATTTTTAATTTGCAGATTTGTTTATAACATTTGTAATTGTCCATGAACAGTAATAATGAAAGTGCAGAAGTTTTATTTTAGTTAATGTAATGTATATTTTAGCTCATTTGAAGTAATGTTTTTAGATTCCAACATTGAACATAAGAATTGGAAGGGAAACTTTTACTCTATATTGATCTTGTTGATTCTGCTTCACAGTTTTAGATGTGTCCAAGATCAATAACTCCAGGCATAAATATCTGGTTTATTATTATGATGAAAAACTCCTGTAATCTCTGCAGTGGGTTGTTTGTAATTTCGACTACAGCTGCTGAAAATAGCGTGACTGCTGGAGAGTTTGATGTAGTGCCTGTAGCATATATATTATAAACTGAATGATTTGCTTAGTGGTCTGGCATTTGCAAAATGCAAGAAAGTAGGTCAGTAGTTTTCAACATTTTGGTGGTCACAGTACACTTGTATGAATAATACTTTTTTTACAGAAAATTCACTAGAATTTGTAATAAATGCTCAAATTTTTTTCTATTTAATGCCCTTTGTTCAATTTACGCGTCACTTTACAAAATAAATTGCACACTCTGCCCTATGCCTTGTCTTCATAACCCAAGGAAACCACAGATGCCAACAAAGGGTGCACGTTACAAAAAAGAACATGTATTTTATAATTAGAAATAGCAAAAACTGAATAACTAGTTACAAACTTGAAGCTAGTGTAATTGTACAAACGCTGTTATTTTCAATACAAGATGCGCCAATTGACCAGTTATTCCCCCTTTGGCAACAACATAATATAAAAAAGGACTTAACTCTTAGGCTACCAAGTTAAATGCCATCTGTAAATCCCAGCTTGCTGAATTATTTTGCGGGCTATTTAAATTTTGCGCATGCTTTTTGAAAAACCTGAATATTTCGAGAACTAAGCGGGATAAATTTGTGAAACAAAAAGCAGTTGTGGGGAATGAATCAGACATTGCTCAGAATGCTTTAAAAAATGCTGTAATGTCCTTATTGCGTAATGTAGAAGATACGTTTCTAAAAAAACTTGTAAATATACATGTTCTTTTACTTACATTGTGGTCGAGGCTTCAACTCTTTGCATGGAGGACGGACGAAAAGATGTCTTATAAGTTGTCTTTTGTGTGGTAGTCGGCAAAACAATTTCGGTCCACACAAAGTGCCACGTCACACTTAACACACTTGAACTTCACGGATCGCGTCATACCCCTCGCAGAACAAACGCGACAATGCCGCTGGGTGGGATTGAGGGCAGGCCAGTGTTTATTGTGACGTGTATCCAGTCTTCCGATGTTAGTAGAAGTCTGGGCTGGTCTTCCAACAGGCATGGATGGTCGTGGCTCATACCCAGAACGTGCCAGCATCTCTCTGATAACGGTGAGTCAAAAATCTCTGTGTGAAATTTTCTTCCCACCGCATGAAGATAAAAGGATGTAACTGTTGACAATGGCCAGGTCCAACAAGTGGAAAAAGAGCTTTTTTGTCCACTTCCATGTTCGACGGCTGGCCATGTAGCTATTGGCCGTCCTATCTGTATTGTCAACATGCCCCATGTGACGGTTATAATCTGCCACAATTGCTGGCTTTATCGCATTCCCGTGTTCGTCGCAATAATTGCCTTCTCTGGGTGGATCGTGAATATTTGTCAGGAGGTGTACGTCTCTCTTGTCCTTTCACACTACAGCTGTTAAGTCACCCCTGGTCCTTACTCGAATGTCACCACGTTTCAATCTCAGTGTCTTGGCCCTGACGTCCTTGGGCATGTTCTTTCTATGTGGCCTAATTGTCCCACAACATAAAATTTTTTTCTGGGCCAAGTCGTCATACAGGTCAGGGGAGGAAAAGAAGCTGTCCATGTACAGTTTATGCCCAAATTCTTCTACCCCCCCTTGTCAGATTGGTCGCTGTAGTATGTGTTGCTGTCAGGTGTTGTTCCGCCCTTTGTCTGTCTTTACCAAGGTAAGCATTCATGTCATATGTATATCCTGTAGAGTCGCATAGTTTGAACATTTTGATGCCGAAACGTTTGCATTTTTTCGGGATGTACTGCTTGAATACTACCCTTCCCTTGAATTTTGCAATGACTTCATCTATTGCCAAATGTTCAAATGGGTTGTAAAATTTTGAAAAGTTTGTCCTTATAATTTCAAATAAGTCTCGTAATTTCCACAGTCTGTCATCTGTTCTGTCAACTCTATTTTTATTATTTTCCATGAAATGCAGAAGGCGTAGTATGTGATAGTACCTAGCACGTGCCATCGTTTGTCCGTAGAATGGACAGCAAAGCTGCTCCATTTTCGTCCAGTAGACCTCGAGTCTGCCTTGAAGTGTATGTCCCATCTGTAATGTCAGAGCCAAAAACGCAAACATTTCCGCCTCTGTCACCTCACGTTGGGGAGAACGTCCGTCGTCAGAATTTTGTAAGAACTGGTCATAATATCAATTTGTCTCCACAACCAGCAAAGTAATAATGTCCGCGAAGAACAACAACAGAACGCTGAGTGGAATAGACTCTTTCGTTATGTGGGCAGCTTCACTGCTTTTCCCGTTGGACGCCCCAATAAAGGTGTGCACTACACGCTTTTGGGGTTTAGGGGGCAGTGCCCACACACAGGGTTGTGGCTGTTGTCCTGCCACATTACCAACATCATCCTCATCTTCAGAGCTGCTGGCAGAAAAATCTGGGCTTTCAGGCTGTGTAATGGAAGACCTTCGCGAAGGGGGGCCTGTGTGCTCTTCGCCCATCTCCTCACATGCGTAATGTTTCTCTTCGTCGCTGTCTGAATCCATTACGATTTCTCTTATTTGATTCTGGGACAGTACATGAGCCCGTTTCACACGCGCAACCTCAGTTTCCATTGCGAAACAAACTAGCACAGCTACTTTGTAGGTACAGCAAAACTCAACTGAACTGACACTGAACACTTGCAAAGTAACTCATGTGAATTTCCGTTCCCCATACTAAGAAATGTCTCTTACCCTGCTATAAACCTTCACTCCACAGCCTGCTGGTAAACATCATTAGATTTTATTACCCAAATCTTTCCGTTCCATTTACTAAATGCAAGACTAAACTAACCGTGCGATATTTTTGAAGACTTATGACACTTATGCATTCATGGCTAATTAGGGTAAGGGTGAGACAGGACTGAAGTGTTTACATTTTAGCAACACAGAGAAGGCATTGAGAACTGATTCAGTGTTGAGACATGACCAGAACATTGCGTTCCATTTACTAAATACAAGACTAAACTAACTGTGCGATAATTTTTGAAGACTTATGACACTTATGCATTCATGGCTAATTAGGGTCCAGACTATAGTTTTTTACACTCTAGCAAGATAGAGAAAGGCTTGCAGAACTGATTCAGTGTTGAGACATTGTACAGAAAATAGAAAAATGGGCTGACAGTGTTGCCAAAATTAGGTCGATATATATATCACATTAGCGTATCTGGCATTACTGGAAGCTTGATATATATACAACATTAGTAGCCTAAGGGTTGAAGCACCTTCTTTAAAATCCACATCCCATTCTCCCCCATTATTTCAGCAAGGAAACACTTCTCAGGATTATCAGTTCAGTAATTACAGTGGTAGTATTTACTGACATTTGTGTGTTCTGCTTTTCCATTTTAACCCTTAGGGTACTAATGTCATATATATATGGAGCACCCATTCTTGATGTTTCTAGATCACACACAACGACGCACCACAGTCGGTAGGACTCCTCTGGACGAGTGATCAGCTCGTCGCAGAGA
>Ga0268261_10003171_pt1 | contig 12005 bp, 6 predicted proteins | sample TergutNc150P1_FD_190353 | JGI IMG/M metagenome (GOLD analysis project Ga0268261, IMG submission 190353) | Nasutitermes corniger P1 segment gut microbial community from laboratory colony in Florida, USA - Nc150 P1 (SPAdes) (version 2) | ecosystem: Host-associated > Arthropoda: Insects > Digestive... | reverse complement strand
CTAGGCGGTTGTTACACGATGTAAATAAAAGACGGCAGACAGTATGGTGCCAGGCTTAACCTAACTTTAACTTCTTATTATTTTGAAACTTTATTATTGTAACGTGATGTAAACAGCCCCAGGCGGTCGCATAATGTAAACAAAAGATGGCGGAGGGATTAATGACCTACTTGGTTAACCTAATTTTAACTTGTTATTGTTACTTGATGTAAACAAGGCCGCCTTTTAAATTTGAAGTAACATGGCGGTTAGAGCGGTAATTTTAAACATTGTTAAAATTTTGAAGCCTTTTTATGTTAGCCGGATGTAAACAAACACTCTAGACAGCTTGCTGCCACCGCTATTTTGAATTTGAGGCAACATGGCTGTTAAAGCGGCAATTTTAAACCTAACTTGTTATTATTATGAATATTTATTATTGCTTTGAAGTAAATAAATCGCCATTTTGAATTTTTGGCAATATGGCGGCTAGAGCGGCAATTCAAAACCTAACTTTAACTTTTTATTTGAATAAGACGGTAATGTTACAATATGGCGGACTAGCGCGCTATTTAAACCTAACTTTAACTTTGTTCTTTTAATAAGGCATCCATTTTTAAATATGGCGAACTAGCGCACTATTTAAACTTAACTTTATCTTGTTATGTGAATAAGGCGACCAATTTTAAATATGGTGGACAAGTGCTCTAACTTTAATTTGTTACCAACCGCCATTTAAACTATACAGCTAACCTAACTTGTTGCGCTAGTTTTAAACTTTTTATTTTGAAGATTCTAGTTTCGGAGGGAAGTAATGAGGTACCCACCCCGAGGCATCCTAAAAACGATCCCTCCCTAGGTTATTGTAATAAGAATAATAAATGAATTAACACACTTTTACATTTTACAAATACACACAATGTAGACTTTATTATTATAATAAAAAGTACAATTCTTATAACATTAATAAATGTACAATATAGGTTATTATTATCGAAAATACATTATGTTTATTACATTTACATTTACGTATTTTTTATTAACGAGTGCGGTAGGGCAGTAAGTATATGCGCACACCAATGCCTGCTTAAAGGTTACGAACAATAACACAAGGTACATTTTGCGAACAGAGATTTTTAAAACACACGGAAATATGCGTGTAAAAATACGTAAGTAAGTACAGGCGATAAAGATGTTTAAATGTTGCATGATATGAAACAGAACACTACGTGAAACGCTTTGTAAACAAAGAATAACAGAAACGAACAGTTTGTGTTTACAAGCGTAGGACGAATACTTAGCATGCAGGCGCATTACCATATTAAAACGTTTAGAAATGAGGATACAACTATTTTTATACTTTTAAGCAAACACAGCGGTACTTTAAATGTCGTTAGGTAGCGTTGACACTTTGCGTGCTACGGAAAACGTATTTTTAGGCTGTGTACCTTACTACAGACACATTTTTGTTTTAAAAGACACACGATAGACATTTTAACAGTACATACTTGAAACGTTAACGTTATTTAGAAAGAAAAGACGAAGACGTACATATTCTAACATGTACGGACAGAAAAACACGTTAGCCGAAACTTACTGCGTAAACCTCCAGAGACAAATAACTGAATATCGACTGAACATAGTTTAAAATCTAACGTAAAATGAATACAGAGAAATACACATACACTTTACACTCGCAGAACAACACAACATATTAAACACATGAAATATTAAAGCATTTTTTACACTTTATTAGTTTTACACATTACATTAGTTTAGCTATGTATTAAATAGAGACCTTTATTTTATTAGTACATTATGAATTTAATACTTGCAATTTTGTTTCTACACATGTTACATTGTACTTTTTAAACACTCTTAACAGGAAATAGTCTTTTGTATGGGACATGCATGAAATAGCACACTGTTTACGTGAAATACATTTTAAGACAGTCTACTCAATTTATATATTTATTAAACAGCACATAGAAATTGATTTCTTTTACTGAATTTGAGGATTTTTTTTGTAAAACTTGCAAACGATCTGAAGCATCCACTCAATTTTGCACGTAAATTTTAAATGTAGGCGTAGGACGAAATGAGACCTTTTCGAAGTTTAGAAATTCCATATGCAAAAAAGCTGAAATATTAAAACAATTGTTTAAAAATTAGCCGAGTTGAGGGAAAAACGACTTTTAAATTTAAGCAAGTTTGCGGATAAGAAGTATTATTAAACGTAAGGAATACACACAATATTTTACTTGTTGCCAGAAAAATGTTTACTACACACACATGCGCTTATAACGGGTAATTGTTTAAGTTTGTGGTAAGCGAAAATTTATTTTGAAACTAATTAGAGGCAAGAGAGGCGTTTTTACCGTATAGGGAAAGCGGATGGAAACTTGATTTTAGAGAATAAGTGACATGATTTGATAGTTTTTTTACAAATTTTGTAGGTGCAGAAGGAAACATATTTAAAAGTTGAGCAATTTGGCGAGAGGGGCGTGTTTTATTTATTTACACAGGATTGCAGGGGTAGTAGTTAAGGGTGTTTTAACAAAAATCAATCAGAGATAAGATGTACTCTACGAACCACGAAACTTACATGCAACAGGATGTATGCCTACGACCCAAACAAATTAATTATCGCAATGTGACTTGTAAGAAAAAGGAAATGTACTTACACTGAACAGAATTTTACACCGTGGCTAATTTTACCCGGTAACCTAAAACCTTATTGTTAGGAGGTGTCTTTCAACTGTGTTTTTAGGTAGGCGGTCTGTCTGGAGTGTTCCGGTAAGGTAAACATTACGTATAATTTGAAAATGAATGTTGCGCGTTGAAACTAACGGATCTATTGAATACAAAGAATTTTGTGCGGAACTTGTAATTTACGTATATAAACAAGAAGAACAGTATGATTAAAAACACCACAAACCTTGAGTAGCAAGCGTATTATTGTTTATAGTATTAAGAATAGTATAATTCACGAATATACAGACTCTGCAAGACTTTTGTGTAACTACGAAGCGTAGGGTTTTCGAATTTATATACAAGATATATTAATTGGTTATGCTAAAGTTAGTATTGTAAGACTTAACTGACCGATATACCGCTGCGCTCTAGCAAGCATACGCTACATGTTTTAAGGGAAGCGTTATACAGGGGATTACAAGATGTTATACTTTTCACATGGAATTTGAGGTGGTATACAATCGTACGTAGTATTTATAGGGAAACAAAACTTTGATGCAAGTGATTTTAATGTGGGGGGTTCTTTTGAACAGAGGATGCATGTACACGGATTGGGTCTTTGACACCCAACGTTATACAACATGCGAGGGTCCTCCATATCCCATATGCACTGCCTACAAGTATGACAAGTACGAGAATCCTTACCCCTGATTTCGGCGTTGTAGTGACGCACATATAGGATTTTATTGCTTGAGGTACGTGATGGCACCAGAACAATGGCGTAATTGCTGCAATAATACGCAAAACGTTGACCACATAAAATGTAGTAAATTAAGATTAGATCGCGGGCCGTAGATAGAACACAATCAACACAGATAATTCTGTCAGCTATAGTTATATCTCCGTGCCTAACGGTATAATAAATATTTTTGCCAGGCCTGGAGTAGTATGGGACAAATATAAAATCTAAACTTTCAAGCGAAAAGGCCGGTGTTTGGGTAAGATGCAATAAACCTGCAATTTCGGGGGACAACGTTTGAGGTTAGTGATTAAATTAGGGTGAGACGTAACTTTACCGCCTATGTACATGGCAAACTATTCCACAATTCCACAGCACAGCCCTAGCCGGTAAAATAACCATAAGAGTACCTCAGCAACATATTTTTCAGGACCCTTAACAACGGGCGAAAATTCGCTAACCACGTAGCATTTTCCAGCAATAGTCTGCACAGAATCGTGGATGTCAGTGAGCGTTGTTCCCCATCAAAACACTTTCCAGCTTGCGGTGCCATAGTCTAAAATGTAAAACGAACTTAATAGTATTAAGCGCGTTACGGTAAAAGGTATAAATCAGGTAAAATACAATATTTGTCCTAAAAGTATTTCATATTCTGGCTTTACAAACTACTTACATGCTCCACCAGTGAGGTAGTACACTTTAATCGATAGTAAATTTCAACAGCGCTGATGAAGCAACACAAATGCGGTTTTCTGCAAAGCAGTTATGCGTTAATTGCTTGTAATAAACGCTTACGTATGTAGCAAACAAATCAGCACAATATACAACTTTGCACAAAACGCTTGAGGGTAACCAACAAAGATCTAGTATCGTACAAACGTAACACAGTTTAAGCGCTCGCGTGTGGCTGACAAAGATTTAGCGTGTACAAACGATTACGTGTAGCAAGCACAACAACACAATATACAACTTTTCTGCAAAACGGTATCGTGTAGCAACAAAGATTAAACTATACACAAGCGTGGTACAGTTTAGAATAGTTCACTACGGCTTAACTATCAAATATATAGTGTACTTAACCTATTTTAAACAAATTAAATGTTGTTTACTTACAAACGTATCTTAATGCATTCCCAGAAAAAATATCTTTTAGACCGCTAACATTACAAACCTGCTCAGAAATTTGTTTACTTATCTGAAATAGTTTGCGACCCCTCAAACAAAAGTGCTGTCTACGCACAGGCGTGTCTTAATAATCTCCAGACAAATAGCTTTTAGACCGCTAACATTGCAGGTCCGCTTAGAAATTTGTTGACCACTTAGGCTATAAGGGTTAATAGAATTGTTTATTTACTCTTCAGACTTTATTAGCCTACCTTAAATAGTCTGTCGACCACTGGGGTGTCTGGTCATTTTGACGTAAATATTTGTAAATTAGCGCCATTTTAAACCTTTGAATTACCACCATTTACAATATGGCGACACCATGGTAGGTTTAAATAAACTTAAGTCTGCACCTTACATAGTCTTAAAACAAAGTCTTGCATGTTAATAAATGCTAGGGCCTTTACATGTAAAATAGCAAATATTTAAGTTAACGTAAATTTAAATAAGGCGCGTTTTATATTGTAATTAACGGTTTTATTAAAATGAAATAAAAAATACTAGGCTTACGATTTAAAACAATGAACCTAGAACGTGATTAAATGCAGGGTTCTTTCTGATGGTTTACAATTAGTTACGGGCAAGTAATAATAAAAATAGTTCAAGCAAAACACTGTTTAAAGGTACGTAATGAAAAGGGTTACACAATAGTTGTTAACTGCATAAATTATTACCATGTTACGTAAAGGTTATGAGGACAGTATTGTACAGTAGGTATATTCTATCCTAATAGCATACAACACATGACGAATACGTTGAGGAATAGAAGGTTTTTATTTATAAGGTACAGGGTTAGACTTTAATTATTACTGCATTTAAGAACTAACCTGGCTCATGAGATGCGATCAAACGTGACGCGACGGGCTGAGCAATGCAGTTCTCAACAAAAGCTAGAAAGTAAGGAATTCTCGTACCTGTAGCCTGAAAGCGTTATTATTAGGTGTTACAAGCTAGCAACATTTGTTCTTATAGAGGCAGTTTGTCTGGAGTTCACTGACAGTACATACAGAACAGCGCCAGTGTTACTGGACGGGAAATGCTCCGAGATCTGTAAATAGCGTTTACATTGCCGTAGGGATCGCTTATAATAATTGTTACTGCTATCACGCTGCCATGACGTGAGGCAAAAACACTTTTCAGACGTTAACACAACTAAATAAAGTTAACAGTTTGTAAACTTGATGTTCGTGGACCCGTGCATTATAGTACAATTCACGAAGTAAAAAAGTATAAAAATAGTTGTATCCTCATTTCTAAATGTTTTAATAAGGTAATGCGCCTGCGTGCTAAGTATTCTTCCTATGCTTGTAAAAACAAACTGTTCATTTCCTTGTTCTTTGTTTACAAAGCATTTCACACAGTGTTCTGTTTCATACCATGCAACATATAAACATCTTTTTCGCCTGTACTTACTTACGTATTTTTACACGCATATTTCCGTGTGTTTTAAAAATCTCTGTTCGCAAAATGTACCTTGTGTTATTGTTCGTAACCTTTAAGCAGGCATTGGTGTGCGCATATACTTACTGCCCTACCGCACTCGCTAATAAATAAATACGTAAATGTAAGTGTAATAAACATAATGTATTTTTCATAATAATAACCTATATTGTACGTTTATTAATGTTATAAGAATTGTACATTTAATTATAATAATAAACAGTCTACATTGTGTGTATTTGTAAAATATAAAAATGTGTTAATTCATTTATTATTCTTATTACAATAACCTAGGGAGGGATCGTTTTTAGGATGCCTCGGAGTGGGTACCACATTACTTCCCTCCGAAACTAGAGTCTTCAAAATAAAAAGTTTAAAACTAGCGCAACAAGTTAGGTTAGCTGTATTGTTTAAATGGCGGTTGGTAACAAATTAAAGTTAGAGCACTTGTCCACCATATTTAAAATTGGTCGCCTTATTCACATAACAAGATAAAGTTAAGTTTAAGTAGTGCGCTAGTTCGCCATACTTAAAAATGGATGCCTTATTAAAAGAACAAAGTTAAAGTTAGGTTTAAAGAGCGCGCTAGTCCGCCATATTGTAACATTACCGTCTTATTCAAATAAAAAGTTAAAGTTAGGTTTTGAATTGCCGCTCTAGCCGCCATATTGTCAAAAATTCAAAATGGCGATTTATTTACTTCAAAGCAATAATAAATATTCATAATAATAACAAGTTAGGTTTAAAATTGCCGCTTTAACAGCCATATTGCCTCAAATTCAAAATAGCGGTGGCAGCAAGCTGTCTAGAGGGTTTGTTTACATCCGGCTAACATAAAAAGGCTTCAAAATTTTAACAATGTTTAAAATTACCGCTCTAAGCGCCATGTTACTTCAAATTTAAAAGGCGGCCTTGTTTACATCAAGTAACCATAACAAGTTAAAATTAGGTTAACCAAGTAGGTCATTAATCCCTCCGCCATCTTTTGTTTACATCATGCGACTGCCTGGGGCTGTTTACATCACGTTACAATAATAAAGTTTCAAAATAATAAGAAGTTAAAGTTAGGTTAAGCCTGGCACCATACTGTCTGCCGTCTTTTATTTACATCGTGTAACAACCGCCTAGGGGCAGGGAGAGGGAAGGGTTAGGTTTTAAAATAATAACAAGTTAAAGTTAAGTTAAGCCCGGCGCCATACTCTCTGGGCCATTGTTTACATCAGGTGATCTCCTGGGGGAAGGAAAGGGAGGATTACGTTTTAAAATAATAACAAGTGAAAGTTACGTTTACCCTGGCGCCGTACTGTCTCAGCCGTTGTTTATATCACGTAATAGCCTGGGGCAAGGAGGAAGGGAGAGCTAGGTTACGTTTGTTTACGTGTGATGTCAATTCCGGTCCCTGGGATAAGGAAAGGTCATTCACCCCGCTGCCACCTTTGCTTATGTGTGACGTTACTTCCGGCTGCCAAACGGGAATGCTTACTACTAACAATAACGCCTAATACACTTACAGTTAAGCCGATTAAATATATAACAATTTCAGTCTAATCATTACACACATTTGTGAAACATCTATTTTCACTAATGTGCCATACTACTAGTCTTAGTAAACACTTATACGTTCAGAATCGTTTAATGTTTGCCGTACATATAAGTCGATACTGTTAGTATCAGCATTTTAAGCGACCTTCATAGCATTCACTGGCAACATAAACATAAAAAACACGTGGCATTAAGAAAAGTGTCAATGTAAAAGGACGTCTTTCCCCCATGCCTCACCTTTCAGAGCCAGCAGCTGGATTACTTATTCAGTTATCCTGTATGATAAACAACCAAAATCGCTAGTTCCTGGCCTGTGTTGAGCCACAGAACAATCTGTCCCTCATACCCCGAACTATACAAATACCTCCCACACACAGAAATATTCTTCCTGAACAAGAGGCTCTCCTTATTACTGACATGCTGGACGGCCCACTCTACAAAAACGCTTAACTGCTCTCAAAGTTTATGAGAGGCTTCAAGAGACTTCTTTATTTATAGCAACACCAAAACTAAAAGTTGCGAACATTAAAGCATTTGCGAAAATTAAAGAAGCCTTCACTGACAAAGCTAAATGATGAAGTTAGGGCATATTTTTTAATATGGGGAGAGTTGCCGCGGAGGGAGATAGCCCTCTCTTTTATTTGAGGTGGATCTGGCTATACTCTGCAGATCACAGAACATGTGTTGGTTCAGTGAGCCTACAGGTGTGTTGTGAGTAATGGCAGTGAATATCGGTGCTGTTTTGTAAGTACAAGGACTGGTTTTATGCGGTGAGTTTACAAATTCCTTGATCGAAATATTATTTAGTATATATGAAATATTTCTAAATTAGCTCCTATCGAAGTAAAAATGCAATCACGATAATGTAAAGGTTTATAGCCTTGATGACGTTGTCTTCATATCACGTAGCCGTCGTGTACTTCATTTAATTCCCAAAGGGGTGAAGGGGGTTTGGCTGTCACTTCCTGAAGAATGAGACAGTTGCCGTAAAATATTAGGGGAGGTGTGCCGCACTTAAAGAATTCCAAATCAGCTTGGAAAATTTGTGAACATATATTTTGGAGTACTAAACATTGTCTGTTGTAGAATCGTCGAGCAGCAGGTTTTGCCTCACACAGATTTTTCTTCCACTGCGCAAATGTTTGTTCGAGAAATGGTAATCAAGAAACCGAGTATGAAAAGAAGGTGCAATTGGAAAAAGAAAACGTGGTAGAGTTTGAAGACACATTAATCCACATCATTTGTGTGCAGTCATTCGCCCAGAATGTGACTTCAAAAGAACTGACAGTTTCTGCAATTCCCAGTCACGATCCATGTGCGATAGAATTGTTAATCCACGATATGGCGAAGCTTCGCATCATTTAAGTGGTATAATAACTAGTGGGGTTCACGAATTCCACATCATTTCCATGAATACCCATTCTGCAAAGTTCACGTTCGAGTCTTGTTTGCAGTTACGTGTACCAGACTATTCGAGTCATCCGCTTTTCTTGAAAATCTAAGCACCAAATGTTACGTAAATTTCATACATACACACATTGTGAAGGAACGTACAGAAGAAGAGACGTTACTTTAGACATCACGAAGCTATAGCTCACATCACTGATGGGTCGGTGCAAGCACTGACGTAACAAAACCGTCTGGTGAGCAAGGCACTGCTATGAATCAGTGACATCAGCCTTCCCGACATTAACATGTCATTCTTACTGTTTTGTCTCGCTTAAAGACACAATTTATATAAAGAGTTCTAGAATCAGTTCAAACGTTTTCCAGAAAGTTTTTTTACATTGTAATTTGTTGACCAAATATGAACATTGCTACCATGCATAGGTCTTTATTTTGAACATGTCTTGTGATTTGAGGAAAGAACAGATAATCCGATGTTTAATGGTGTTGAAAATAGTAGTTTTTAGAAGAAATTTAGGAAAAGAACTACTTGCAAATTCTAGGTTACTGTCGTATGCGGAAACAAAAAATAAAAACAAACAAAATAAAAAAATATATAAAATTACATATATAATATATACTTATTTGTAACGGCTTATGTAGTGAATACTCGTTTCATTGCAAGCATTTCACTGTTCCCGTGTGCTTCTAACATTATAAAAATTTTTGCAGAACTGGGGAGATTATACGGACATGAATCAAGGTGTGCTGCTTTACATAACGTTCGCTAGTGACGTGCTTCTGATCTGCTGGTGCGGAACTCAGCTGACACAACATGTAAGGGAAAAGGACGTAAAAAATATTTCTTAACAAGTTAAGTACATAATGCTGAAAACAACGACATTATCAGGCATTCAATGCTTACTTTGAACATTGAATATTATTGCATTTATATCAAGAGAAAAAACTCTCATGGACGTGAGAAGTATGTACTACGCTGCTTAAAGAAATAGCGAACAGATAAGGCATTTTAAATTTAAAAGAGTTCAGTACGTTCCTACTTGTGGGACGTAAAACACAGTTCACTTAATATGTAAATTTATACATTGGAAATTTATTAAATACTTTGAAAAAGTGGCAAAAACTTAAGCAGACAAAACGTTAGCCATTGAAGTTCAAAAAAATGTAAGTTTCCCACCTGTTGTATCTTGGATTTAACGAAATTATTACAATTCCTGTCCAAATATCCGAGAACAGAAAGTCCTACACACCTAACCAAAACAAATGCGCAGTTATCAAATCGACTAAAAACCAATAATCATTCAGTTTCCCTACCAGGATTAAATAATAAGATTAGGTAGGAAAATCTTTTGGTTTAAAGTCACGCAAGCGATGCAAGTAATTCCACAGCCTTTAGACAAATGACAGAATAATGTGGAACAAAATTAAAAACAACTTCGTATTAAATGATTGTGAATGCTAAGAAAATTTCCTACAAGAAGAATATAGTACAGTACACGAACTTGGAAAGAAACTATGAGTCGATGTAGGCTAGAGAATTACTGTTTTGGGAAAACTGTTTGGGTAATTTACATCGGACATTACACCCCGCGTGCCACTCAGCTGGTACATTGAGCCCAATGCTGCATGACACACAGAAAGGTAATACATTAATTGTAAAAATTTTTAGGCGGAGAGTGTGAGAGACGTGGCATTCGGGTGCAACTGGGTGGAAACTCCTATCCCATTTCAACGAAGTCTGATGTTCATCATTGCTACAGCTAACAAGGAGTTTCAGTTGACAGCGGGAAAGTTTGTTCCGGTGTCAAATGTGACCATGATGAATGTATGTATATACGTAATAATGTAAGCATATCTGAGACAATAACTCATTATTCATAATTTTATGTATACTTTTATAAGCAAAAGAAAAAATAGCACAGGAATATGTTCATAAAATAGAACCTTCGCTAAGGCTCAATGGTGTGTTCATAAATCCGGGACTCAATGAAAAAAGACGAAATTTTCACAAAACCTTCAAATTGTTATTATTCATACAAAAAAATAGTAACATCTGCAATTCCATTCATTCATGAAACTAAGTAAACATTTTATTTGTACAACTGTCATTGGTAAATTTGCCATGAAAATGTTTCCTGTGTATTTTCTATTTATATTTATATTCCATTGGCTCATATACTTAATCCAAACGCATAGCTACACTTCTTATATCAGACGGATCGGCCTCAGAAACGGTCAACATGCTTTCCAATACAGAGAAATGTTATCCAAAAGGTGCGATATTTCGAAAACCCACTAGCACCCAAAATTTCGTACCCTACGGTAAATGAAAGTACTGCACATCCCACACAGGAAATCTGCATGGCCGCCATTTTGCCTGCACTCTTGAATTATTACTACTGCTTTCGTATTATTATTATTATTATTATTATTATTATTACCAATAGCCTAAGGAACTAAACAGCACGAAACAGAGTAAAATCCAGACAGGTACAACACCAATACGCAGTTTCAAGAAGTTTTTTCTTCCATCTGCGATGACAAATAAAACAATGAACGGACATGACAGGAAAAAATGCCTGGCTTCTCTAACACGGTTATTTCAGTGTGATGTGCGTAAGTTTCTATTTTATCAACAAATGTTATTTATTTTAGAGCACTAATGGAAAAGTTTCGATGTCAGATGATTTCAAACCATCAGCACAATGCTTTTCGAGTCTATAAATTGCGTATTAAAATTGCTCCTCAGTGCAACCACAGAAAAAAAGGAACATCAGAAAGACGTGTATCTAGTAAACACAAATACAAAATAAATTTTCTAATAACAAACAGTTTACAAACCCGTCATACATTCACATAAGATTAAATAATTCTATGCTTTTCTCTGAAAACACAGAAGGCACAACTTTCACTTAATTTTGACAAGTTCTTTTATTTCTTACACACACATAATTACACATCGCTAACAGGAATTTGTCTGCTTCAGATAATGCAGGAGACGCTGTCTTTCTTCATGTTTTTGCTTCAAGTGAAAGACAAG
>Ga0268261_10003170_pt1 | contig 12006 bp, 14 predicted proteins | sample TergutNc150P1_FD_190353 | JGI IMG/M metagenome (GOLD analysis project Ga0268261, IMG submission 190353) | Nasutitermes corniger P1 segment gut microbial community from laboratory colony in Florida, USA - Nc150 P1 (SPAdes) (version 2) | ecosystem: Host-associated > Arthropoda: Insects >... | reverse complement strand
ATAATAATAATAATAATAATAATAATAATAATAATAATAATAATAATAATAATAATAATAATAATAATAATAATAATAATAATAATAATAATAATAAAGAGACTTAATAGAGCATGTACTCAACAACACTTTACCATATGCAAGGAAATAGGGGTAAAATTAGAAAACAAACACTGGTATGATCATGTACCAAAATCATTTGAAACAAGTCATGAAGGTGAGGTTACCATATTATGGAACCAAAAAGTTTGAACTGACAGAACTATTCCTAACAATAAACCAGATATCATAACCCATGATAATAAAAAAGGAACATGCATGTTAGTAAAGGTTGCAATTCCTGGAGACAGAAATGTATTCAAGAGAGAAGCTGATAACATTTTAATATATAAAGACCTCATAATAGGAATTCAGTGAATGAGGAATGTGACAGCAAAAGTGATACCGGTAATAATAGGGCAATTGGGACCATTTCAAAATAACTCAGACAATACCTGAGCAACCTACCAGGAAAGCACAAAATTAAGGAGCTACAAACAACAGCCATATTTGGCACTACACACGCATGCACACACGCATGCACACACACACACACACACACACACACACACACACACACATTACAGAAAGTACTAATGTAAAAGAACAAGACATATTTCATGGGTGAAGTAACATTACATTTAGCACAAATTGTAAATACAGAACAGCTGCAACACTATATACCCTAGAAGCATGGTTTGTTTCAGGTATATAATTGTAAATACCCTGTATAAAAGTGATAACAAGGATGATGATGATGATAATAATAATCTGAATGTAATTAAGAAACAAAACTCTAAGATGTGTATAATGGTACTGAACATTGCATTATTTCAGAAACTTTGGAAGTCTTTGTAATTTGTAGTACTGAATTCACCAGTAGATACATGGAAGTTCCTGTAAATATTTGCAGCACTTCAGTAGTTAGATAAGATAGTGTTGATTCCTTGTACAGCAGATCTTGTGGAGAACTGTTGTTTCTTGTACATATCTCTTCTGTCATCCCTCTCTCCTCCTGTGTACATGTGTTTCTGGTTATTGTTGCTCTGGTGTAGTGAGTTGCTCTAGCAACGATGACTGCCCGTTGACTCAAGCATGTCTTGGAGGAGCCTGTCAGCACCCTTGTGATGCTCACAATCCATGTGCTTTCAATGCAATCTGCATCAACACCAATCATGGAACTGACTGCAGTTGTGCTGAGGGATATCAAGGCAATGGATTTGTTGGATGTGCACCAGGTATGGTATTGTTTTGTGAATTTTACTCCTTCTTTATGAAGCTGTGTGTTTTGCATTTTAGAGAAATTTGTACTTTCATTTACACTCATTGAAAGAAATCAGATTTAGATTGCAGTCCTCTTAGTCATGACACCACATAGTTTGTTAGGTACTTACCAGTTTTTTTAACCTTTAAGAACCGTGCATCCTGTATATAGGACGGGCGTACCGCTACCCTCCAGATGTTGCATTTTATATATTTTTTTCAACAAATGTAAGCACTGAGTATTTTAAACATGCTGCACACTCTCCATTTTTCTCTTCAAAATGCCATTTATTTTATAATGCTACCTTTTTTGGTTCCTGTATTATTCACATTTTACATACAGGATGTGCTAAAATTTAAATGTAAAACTCCGGTGCCAAAAGGTTAAAGAGCACCCTGAAGTTGGAGGCAGTAAGTTGCTTTAAAAGCTGTTAGACCCCACAGTGTTATATTCCAGAACACCACAGCCTTACTGTTTATTGCAGTGAAAATTCAATATATCGAAGGATGATGATGGGTTACAGCATTTACACAGTTTCATGGTTACTTTCTGTATTATGCTGCTAATTATGTAAAAATTAGTTACAAGGTAAGACCAGAGTCCTTTTAAAAAATCAACCTTTAAAATCAGAGGCTGTTGTTTATGTTTGATTGTACTGAATATGATATTCAGGTTATAACATAAAGTTTATTAAATAATGCATCTGGATAATGCATGGGTTTCATGCGGAAAAGATATGCCCAACAGTCAAAACGGAAAATAATGTGTCTGTAAACGTTGATTTGTACTCTAAGAATTGTAGTTATTTTTCACAACAACACAGTATCCATCCCTCTTTTTAGTGAACATAAATTAGCTTTGCCACATACAGACTGTTTGTGGTGTAAGAATGTGACAGAGACTTTGCACTTGTTTTGTTGTGATCATTGGCATTGACAAGATTAATTAATGTTCTCTAGAATTTTATTTATGTTATTTTAGAGTGTTCTTTTATGATGATGTTATGTCTTAAATCTATGTCCCTTGTATTCTTGCCATGTTGCACTAAGAATAATCTATTATTAAATTAATGCTCTTAGTGTAGTGTGTAAAGAATGTGTAAAGACGCAAATGTTGTGAAAGTATTTTTAATTACTTGAATTGATATCTGCATATTCCTTCTTGATGCTTTGTTATCCTTTGTATTTCACTATAGCATTGCTATATGTCACATGTGGGACATGTATCTTCTTAAATTAAATGAAATTAGATATGTTTGAGAATATTGAAATGAAGTGCAGTTCTCTTTTCAGTGGCAAGACCACTTCCAATCTGCCATTACAATGAAGACTGTCCACCTCACAAACTTTGTGATCGACTGAATCGTGTGTGTATCAATCCATGCTTAGAAGATTCCTGTGGAGAAAATGCACAGTGCTTGGCAGTGAATCATGGCATTGAGTGCAAGTGTCTTGATGGATTCTTAGGAAACCCATATGTGGAGTGTATAGCAGGTACTGCAGCTCGTTATTTGACTGATGTGTTGAATTTAGTTATAATGTATTATGATAATTGTAGTTAATACCCGTTTCTGGAATGTATGTTGTGTCTTTCACTAAGCAGTTTTATCCTGAGAAACAAAATGTTCTTCTAAAATGTAATTTTTTTTTTTTTTGCTCATTTTCAGGATTTACTTTTGTTCATTACCTCCCTTTTATAAAGAATGTCAAAGTATATGGACTCTTAAGACATGTATTACCTTATATACTTAAGTATGAGGTAAGGAGTATTTATTACCATGCACATGAAAACATGCATGTGTGTACACAAACACACACACACACACCCAGAGTAAAAGCCTTCACATAGCCTAATTTATGAGGTTATTTACTATTATCTGCAGTTAGTTCATTTCATTGTACAGGTTTTGACCCCTGGGGTTCAGGAAGTTCTCTGTTGTGTGGTGGTTTTAGGTACCAAGATTTTCATAAGATAGTTATACTGTACACTCTTATAACCTCTTACTACACTGCAAACCTACTTCATTACTTTGGTTATCAATTTAAATTTACTATCTGTTGTAGCTAACAGACCAGATAGTTTCAAAGTGCTTTCTTACACAACATTATTTCATGTTTATGCTCGGTAGAGGGTATTTAATTTTATCACATCATACTCTATTAGGCATGACAAAGAAGTCATTATATTTTCTTACCCATCTTCACAGTACTAAATGCTGAAATATGAAACCTGTCACAAAGTATATACTGAGATATGGATTTTATTTTCTTTGATAGGTTGCCGCAGTGATGATGAATGCCCTACCACTGAATCTTGCGTCAATGGCCGGTGCCAGAGTCCATGCAAATGTGGAATGAATGCTATCTGTGAAGTGTTGTACCACAAAGCTACATGTAAATGTCTGCCAGGGTACAGTGGAAGTCCATCAGCAGGATGCCAAGGTAAATTGTTATGGGAGTAGTAACCTACTGGCCAACAGTGTTGTGGGCTGATTATTTGTTCTTCCATATTTCTTAAATTACACGTTGCTGCTCTGTACCAATTAGACTGTTATCTTTACAGAAAGAAAATTGTATGTTGGTAACATTTGTTCTTACAAGGACATGCCATCAATGTATTCTGTATGTTAATGCAAGAGACCATGGATATGATACAACAGTAGTGTTCTGGTGAAGGTGGCTAATAATTGTGGTATTGTTCATAATATAATGTATAATTTAGTTTAAAATGTTCCTTTTAGGACCAAGCAATCCTTGTGATCCAAATCCATGTGGCATAAATGCAAAGTGTGAAATTGATAATGGGAACCCAATATGCTTCTGCCCAAAGGGATTGACAGGAAATCCATTCAGAAATTGCAGTAAGTATTTCAACTTTATGATACAATGTCAAGCACGCCAATAAACACTGTCTGTAATAATCTGTGTTTTAGTGTGTAGTGAAATATCAGTCTTGTGTCTAGCCTGTTGTCTTTCCTAAAAGTGCAAGAAACAAAATTCTGAGCATCATGTTTTCTGTGTACATGTGTATACATACATGTATGTGCTTTCCATTTCTCCCCTCCCATTTCAACTTGTCAGCCATTTGACATATTTTTGCAAAAATCTGATGTGTATCATGTTCCATTGGAGGACAGCCCTGTGACATGCTATTTAATTTCCCTCTGTCCATAATAACACTGTGGAGCAGGAAGTTGTTGGGTGGATGGACACTAGTGTCTCTTATGTTTAGGCCCTGGAATGATGTACTGTAATAGAGCTTGGCGAAATATGTAGCCTTTGTTAAAGTCATGTTTCTGTGGAACGTTAAAAAGATAGTGACCATGTGAAACTTTCCTTTAGCTCTGATTTTTATGGCAGTGATTAGTGCAATATTGGAATATGGTAGGAGTTGAATTATAAACATGCCCATTGTATATTGTTTGTTATTTTTACATGAAAAGTTACTAAAATGATGATGTGAAACTTTGAGGATACATGAAACAAAAGTAATATATGCTTTACTACTACTCCTGCTATTACTCGTACTACTACTACTACTACCACCACCACAACCACCACCACCACCACCAACAACAACAATAATAATATTAATAATAATAATAATAAAAGTCATTTAGAAAATACGTGAGCAACATACCAGGAAATCACGAAGTTAAGGAACTACAGAAAGCAGCCATATTGGGCACTGCCCACATACTTCGGGAAGTGCTGATGTAGAGATACAATGGAGTCAACACAGGAACTAGCGATATACGCACCATGAATAGTTACATCAGACTAGTTGCAACACAGTGTTCCCTATGGACATGGTTTGTCTCAGGAATATAAGTGTAGATACCCTGCATAAAGGAGATACTGATGATGATGATGATGATGAGGCCACCAATTGAGAGTAAATGCAGAATGTGCTATGCAGCAGAAGAACACACAAAACATATTGTTGCAAAATGCATAACACTTGTGCCATTTGAATACACTACTAAGACACAATGGACAGTATGTAAAAATATGGTGTTACAAATTACTCACAAGTACTATAAACATATACCTGAAAGGGTCCTAAATGTCAATGGTACCACTATTATATGGGATCAAACAGTACTAGCAAACCAACCTGATATAGTCCTGCATGATAACAGAGAGAAGACTTGCCTAATGATCGATACAGCCATACCAAATGATTCAAATGTTACTACAAAAGAAACTGCAAAACTAAGCAAGTATAAAAACCTGGAGATCAAGGTCAGCACAATGTGGAAAGTGAGGACAAAATTGTGCCAGTTATAATTGGAGCATTAGGAATAGTTAAGAGGGGATCAAATCAAAACCTTCGGTTGGTCCCAGGTCAGCTGTCGGTCATAGAGCTACATAAGATCGCGCTAATGAGAATTGCACACATCTTTTGTAGTGTGCTAGGATAAATCACTTTGATGTATTGTTGAGATCTGGACTTACCAGAAGACCGCCACCTAATAACTAATAGATGAGAGAGAGAGAGAAATAATAATAATCATATATGTAGAAATGGACAACTAGGAAGTAGGAAGTAGGCTTTGAGTTCTGCTGAGGTCTCCTTGTTATACATAATCCAGTGCTGATCAGGAGAGTAAAAAATGTGCAGGAATGTTTATGCTAGGCAGACCTAAGGAAAATTATAATCAGGAGTACTCAGTACTCAGGACATCACTAACCCTTTAAACACCAAATTAAATTCCATCTACCATTTGCTGGCATTATTAGGAGCTCACCATATTTTCCACGTTAGAGGGTTAAGGGTTAATTAAGTAGATTTATTTAGGCATATGCACATAGTATATCTGCTGACATAATATTTTCCATAGTTTATTTTTCCTGTTCTGAATGAAATATACAATCCTCTTCCTGTCATGGCTTCCCCATATTTATTTTAACATTATTGTCCAGTTTGTTTAGTGTATAAGAAACTGTCGTCACTTCCACTCCCATCCTGATTGCCCCTGGGTCCCATGTAGCTTCCTGTGTAATGGGTACTTCTTCTTTCCTGGGGTAAAGTGGCCAGGGTGTGGCATTAAACCCACCTCCATCATGCACTGAGGTAAAAGAAAGAGTTGAGCTTACCTCTACTCCCCCTTTGTTCCTTCATGGCATGTTACAAAGTGAAGTTTTAACTGTCATCGCTATACATATGGAGTTACTTCAAGTTTGTTTGTGTGGTGGTAGCATATGTGTTGAAAAGTGTATGTATATATGAGAAAATAACAGTGTGAATTAGACTGACAAGGTGTGCCTGTGCCGATCTGAGGGGAATGCTAGTGGGGCTGGGCTATGCAGAACTAAATTTCATAGTGACATTTGTTTCTATCCTCTAAACTGTATTATGTAAAAGAAATTTCTATATTTAGTGAGAGTATTATGCAAAATACCTGTATTTGGCAAAAAATGATGTTGCAGACATTTATAATCTTATGTGAAAATCCACTTTTCACAAACCTTTCTGAACAAGGGACTGCCATGCAAGGTTTACTTACATGCATTGTTCTAACTTTCTGAAATGTTGTGAAAATTTTAGTTTTTTCGGCACAAAAATACAAACTTGGGCTAAGCAGTCGTCATTGTATGAGATTGTATGTTTTATTCTCTGATTGTTAATATTTTGTTTCAGTTCCTGAAGGTGATATGTGTGAACCAAATCCATGTGGGCCAAATTCAGGTTGCCGTATTGTGCATGGTTCGCCACGTTGCTTCTGTCTTCCAGAATATGAAGGAAATCCTCCATCCAAGCCATGCAGTCTACCATCTAATCCTTGTGACCCATCTCCTTGTGGTCCTAACACTCAATGTGCCATCCTAAGCAATGGATTTGCGAAGTGTACATGCCTACCAGGCTTTCTGGAGAGCCCAAACACTATCAGAGGCTGTGTTAAAATGCGAAATCCTTGTGAACCCAACCCTTGTGGCCATGGGGCTCTCTGTGATCCAAACAGAGAACCATCTTGCTTCTGTCCAGAACCTAGTGTTGGCAATCCTTACCGCAGCTGTGGAGGTATGTGATTACATTTATAATGGAATTAAATAACCTTTAGCATATACATACTAAATTACTGAAGTCACGTTATTTCAAATGTTAATGGTTTTCAAATTCAGGTGTAATGCATTTAGGTCTATTACGAGGGTTGCTCCGAAAGTAATGCCTCCTATTTATTTCCATGGAAACTACAATAGATACAAAGGGCACAATAACATTATCTGATAGAGCAAATTCTTAGCTACAAAACACAATTTTTCAACATAGTCACCACCATTGGCTTCACTGACATTTCCATTTTTAGGTAGGTCATCTAGCAATCAAGATGCATAATTTTCTCTGTCTTTACTAAATTTTACAACTTTACTTTCCCCCAGTCGTACTTCTTTCTGTGACATATATTTCCTTACCTTATATTTCCATCTTTGTCTTGCTCTCCTTTTGGGCGTTTTCCTCTGACTTTTATGCTCAAACTTCTTGTGAAGTTTTATTTATTCTTAACCATCTGAATCCAGTAAGAAAGTGTAATACAAATATGAGTCTGTCTGAGAAACAGTATGTAATTCAGCTGATAAAACTATGTAAAGCCAGTGTGCATGGTAACCTAAAACAGTTCACTGGCTAGTAAAATATATGCTAAAATATGTATATTTCATTATTATTTGATGAGTTTAAAAAAAAATTGTAACTACATGAAACTGGAGTAACTACAATAGAAACTACGTGCTAGCTGACTCATACCAGTGTTATTGCGTTTAAACCTGAACATTCCCATTAATATGAAAGAATGTTGGCAGTTAACTGACTCTTCTGCCATCCTTTGTGTAACAGCTTGTGTGTTTGGGGTATTATTTGAGTTCAGTAAGCTTTTATCTGGCATTACACACAATTTCAGTGGCCTGAAGATGGCTTTGAGCTGTGTCTGTGATATTATGGATTTTCAGAAAAGTATCTTGATGCCTTTAAAACATACAGTATTTTTATTACTTAACTTTTTGAAAATACTGGTGCACAAACTCTGGTTTATTGATTTATTAATTATTAATTAATTTATAGATAACTTAAAGCAACATGAAAAATTACAGCACCAAACACTGAAGATGATTTTCAAATGGTTAGTACTCCTGTTTTGTATTTGAGGTGTCTCATGTTCTCACAGAAAGAGACCTTCCTGGTAGAGGTTTCTTGATTTTATTCAGTGCCTCCAGGAAATGCTGGGACAGTACATTAAATTAGGCTACTACTGCTTCCTTCCATATTCCTTTCAGTTCATTATTAACTAGGCATGTAATTCAGTAGTTAGTCTGAATGTGTTGTAAATACATTCGTTGTTTACATAGTAGCATCTAACAAAGGACTTGGTTATATTTGACATTCATATGTCCGTGCATCACAAGTATATCTCTAAAGTACAACCAACAAGATGCAACGTTTTCTGGATCCATTTATTTCTATAAATTGCTCTACATGTTTCAGGCGGTTCCTCCACCCATCATCAGGAGCACAAAACTGTACGTACAGCATCAGGTATTGTCAAACCAATACTGCTGCCTGCTGCTATCTATGATAGCAGCAGGCAGCAGTATTGGTTTGACAATACCTGATGCTGTATGTACAGTTTTGTGCTCCTGATGATGGGCAGAGGAACCACCTGAAACATGTGGAGCAATCTATAGAAATAAATGGATCCAGAAAACGTTGCATCTTGTTGGTTGTACTTTAGAGAAAGGCTTGGTCATACTTGTTGCCAGTTAATATACGAGCTCTTATAAGCCATTGCCCTCATTCATTTAATAGCTTTCTGTAATGTTTAGTAGAAACCCAGTGCCTTCCCATATTAAGTAGAAATACAAAATAATTTAATGATTTGTTAATGTAACTTGGTTTCCAAAGAAATTTCTTATTACTTTATGATCCATTGAACAATGCTGTGAGTAATTTCGATTATATTTTGTTGTCAAAGTTGGGTTAGGAAATATTGAATTTCAAAGAATGTAAAAGGAAGTAGTCATGGTCTAAGTTATGTATTTCCCAGCATTGGCTTGAAGGAACTGAGGAAAACACAAAAAACTGCAATGAGAGTAGTCAGTCTGTGGATCACAGTGAAGAAACAATTTCTTGCTACGATCGTACTGTTCTCTAATATATATTTGCAGCAGCATTGTACTTTAACATGTGCAAATATTTGATTGTGCTATGTCATGTTGCAGGACCTGTGAAATCTCTGTGTGCGCCTGGGCCATGTGGCAGTAATGCTGACTGTTACATCACTGAAAATCAAGAAACATGTTATTGTAAATCAGGTTACATAGGTGATCCGTACTCAGGCTGCATCCTGGAACCTGCTAATCCTTGTCTGCCAAACCCATGTGGGCCCAATGCCCTCTGTTCAATCTCACCACAGGGTCATCCCATGTGCCTGTGCCCTGAGGGAATGTCTGGTGACCCTACTAGCCCCTCAGGCTGTGGTGGGCCTGAATGTAGGACGGATGATGATTGCTCATACAAACTTGCCTGCATTGCATATAAATGTCGTGACCCATGCCCTGGGTCTTGTGGCATAGGTGCCTCATGCCGTGTGGAAAAACATCACCCAGTATGTACATGCAACCATGGTCTGACTGGAAATCCTCTGGTACGGTGCTCTCCACTCCAAGGTAAGTAGTTTCAATGTAAACATGATCTACTGAGTTTTGTGCAGGATATTATGCAGGGAGATCTCTGTAGGTTATGCTGGTTGGCAAGCTCTGTGGGGACTTGTGTGATGCTCTGTGGAAATCTTCCTGTAATTTCTTAGTGGATAATTCTTGCCTTCAGTCTGTTACATTGTATTATATTTATAATTTTCACTCTTTTATGTTATGACTCACAATTTCAGTACATTTTTTAATCTTGTTGTAGCTCTTTATTTTATATTCATATATGTTCCAACTTCATGTGGATGGATAACCTAAGCTCACGACTAGATAAAGCTATCTTCAAGGGTCAAGCAGTTGGAGAAAAATTAATACTTTACTGACATAATATACTTATTTCAGTGCTATTCAGTCTTATGCATAGTAGTCAGTGTGAGACACTTTGAAGTAAAGATTTTACTTAATACATACAGTTCAAACTTGAGAAATTCTCAAAGACAATTAAATTTATACTCAGATGCTAAGCTGTGTAGTATAAAAGTATGCTCTAACCAGTCCTAACATGTAGAGATGTGCTACAGAGTTTTTTGGCAAAAGCTGGGCACTGCAGTACAGACTTAAGTATAGCTTCCAGTGCTGCTTTTTTTTTTGTCATCATTTGCTCCTGTTTATAACTGCTAAAAACTCTGTCTTACTAACATAAATAAGGACATGAGAGCAAGTATTAGGCTTTAATGTATGGGGTTTTTTGGTATGTTTTTAACCTGTTGGGGTCCTGTCGAACATTGAGTCATTGATTGCTGTTGGAATTACTGTTTGATGTTTAATTACAAGACTAAAAGCACATGAAATCTGTACAATACAGTTGAGCAGTAAATAATTCTCAGAACTTATTTATTTTATTGTTTATTTTTTTATTTATTTTAGTTTTGTGTTTCATTTTCCCTAATCTTTATGATATTTTATCCATCCTACTATTTTTTCTTAGCCTCTTCACATTGTAATTTGTTTGTGCAGTTCCACCACCAAGTGATCCGTGCCACCCAAGTCCGTGTGCTGCCAGTGCATACTGTGAAGTACTCAGAGGACGAGCAGTGTGTACGTGTATGGAAGGTTTTGAAGGTGACCCTTCAGTTAGCTGTCATCCTGAATGTGTGCTCAACACAGATTGTCCATTGGACAAGGCTTGTCTAGACAGAAAGTGCATAGATCCATGTTTTTCGGGTGCTGTTTGTGGTCTGAGAGCCATCTGTTTGGTTAGAGATCATACTGCAACATGTGCATGTCCAGAGGGACATACAGGAGACGCTTTCATCCAGTGCATACCAAGACGTAAGTAACGTGTATCTCGTGAATGGAGTGTAACAGTAAAGACTGCTGCCTTCTGGAGTATGATACACTATGTTCCTGTAGCTAGTTACCATCATTGCAGAAGAACCTGCTTTACTATCTTCTGCTCTAAAGATTGAAGCAGCTACAAGAACACATAGTGTCAGAACCCAGAAGACTACAATTTTCATGTTATTGCTTTGAGAACATTAAATCTTGCAGAATGTGGCACTGTTTAAATAGTATTTTGTACTTTGTAATTGTTACAGTGTGGAACATGAAAGTAGATAAGATGCTTAAGTGTGTTTCATCCTTGTCAGTCCAATGTCAGTTTACACCCAACAGCATGTTGCGTGGTACTAGGTCCAATTTCAAGCTAAAATTGGCACATTATTTTACATTGTCTTGTTTGTTTTTCCCTAAGCTCCTTCATCTAGTGGTTGCTCATTTAACTCTGCAGGTTTAAGATTTTCTGAAAAATTAATTTGGACCAGACTGTTGGAATTCAAGAAATTAATTTGGACTAAAAATGTTCAAGAATATCTACATACAAATTAAAATAAATAAAACAGTAATTTTACTGCTTGTTTAACATGAGTGTGAAACTGGCATTGTACATTAACCCTTAGGTGACTAATGTCATATATATATATGGAGCACCCATTCTTGATGTTTCTAGATCACACACAACGACGCAGCACAGTCGGTAGGACTCCTCTGGACGAGTGATCA
>Ga0268261_10003169_pt1 | contig 12006 bp, 3 predicted proteins | sample TergutNc150P1_FD_190353 | JGI IMG/M metagenome (GOLD analysis project Ga0268261, IMG submission 190353) | Nasutitermes corniger P1 segment gut microbial community from laboratory colony in Florida, USA - Nc150 P1 (SPAdes) (version 2) | ecosystem: Host-associated > Arthropoda: Insects > Digestive... | reverse complement strand
GAGGTGGTTGTTGAAGTAATGATGTAGCTAGGTCGTTGGGATGACCTTCAAGTCTTGCGTGGTAGGTGACACTGAAGGTCCGCACTTCTTGTCGCACTGATGGCACTTGTAAGTCATGTTTTATCACGGCACTGGGCACATACCACAGGGCGTCTGTAATTATTCGTAGGACTTTTGACTGAAACCTTTCGAGGATGTCTATATTAGAGTTGGATGCAGTTCCCCATAATTGTATACCATATGTTCTGACAAGTAAAGGTAAAGTTGTCCCTGTGCTTAATTAAGCTCCACTTCATGAAGCAAATGGGTGAGTGGAAGTAAAGATACATGCATTCTTAATCTTGGTGCTGTGGAGATGAGTAGTAAGTTAATGGCCCAGCAACTTTGTCCTCAGGGAATGCGGTTCCAGTAACATTTTCATAGAAGGCTGCTTGGGCCCCACAGTTGATCTGGCCACTTCAGAGAAGAGAGTTCCCTCTTAAAGTGATGCTGGGATTTAGTTTTGTAATATCTGTAATAGGCCTGATTGGGGCAAATTCTGGAAAGGATAACGTTGATTCTTTCATCTTGTTGCAGCATAACAGAACATTGAACATTTTTTCTGACTGACAATTTATTGTACTGTTTGCAAGAGACTGCATTCAGAATCCCTCATAGTTAAGCTGGATACGGCAGTCATTGTCCAGCTGCAGGATAAAATGTTACATTGTTGTGTATGGGCAACTGTGAAGACAGACAAGTATGGAGGTTCACTGCCAGAAGTATAAATTTAAATTTAATGCTTGTGTGTATATATCCATGATTTTATTTTTGCCATACACAAGTAAGATCTAAATAGAGCCCCATCACAGTGTGCGAAGAAAAAGCTGTACTTTACAAGAACTGTAGAGAAGAAAAGAATCAGAACTGTAAAAGCTGTATATATGTACATAATGTTTTGTTTTATTTCAGGAATCCATGAACATTTTTGAAACAGTTTTTATAAAGTGTGAAAAGAGGTATCACCATAAAATTTGACAGTGTTGTTGTTGTTTCTCTCTCTCTCCTCCCCCTCCAAATACTTCTTTCTAGAATTTTTTAGAAGGTACTGTTGGCAAGTTACACACTTTTTCCTATTTTAACATCATCATGTCAAAATCTAACTGCCAGCTGGGACATTTAAAGCCCCTCCTCTCTTATGAAAGACTTCAAAGAAGTCTTCAAGGGGTTGAGTATGCTAGCTCTTGTGGGATTGGTTTTATTACAATTTGTAGTTTATAATTCAGCACATGTTTGAATGTTAACAGACCACAGAAGCTACCTTCGACCCACCTGTCGAGACATCTGATGCCGGCTTCCAGTTTGATCCCAACACCAGCGTACCAAGCAAGGGCTTCAAGTTCTGATTTCATGGACATATAACCATTGGTTATTGATAGGAGTGGCTAGCAGCTGATGCCAGTCAAGTGCTCTGACTCAGTAGATGTATGATGAGGACATTGTGAGCATATCTGAAGCACAGCTGATGGTGATGTCCCAGGATTTGTAATAATTGAGGAACATAGAGGTACAATTTTTTTTTTTAGCAAGGTGTGTTATAAATAGACTATGATCTTTTATATTATCTTGCTTGGAAGATGTTGTATTTGCCCTCTGGTCTATCAGTTTTACTGCCTATCTAGGAAAGAAGTGAGTTTGGTTTTAATTTACATGCTGAGTATTATGATTTTCTGTGGCTAAGTCCATTGACATACTCAGGAGTGTGGCAAATAGGGTACTTATGTATCAGAATCTTGACCTTGATGAATTAGCCTGTTCTACGGAATGGCCGATACGTTAATATAAATATTCTCCTCGTGTATATAATGTAATGTACCAGGTAACAAGTCTTGACCATTTTGCAGATCCAGAAAGTAAAATTTCCACACATTGCATTTTAAAATTTTGGGGTCTGACATTTGACATTCTTCCAGGTGCCAGTTGGATAAGAGTTATTCCGACATGGTCACTCGTTTTCTCCCATTTGACTGAAACAAGGTGTATTTATTGGTAATAAATTATCATTTTTTGGGGGGTACAGAAGAATGCTGAATGTCAGAGTAAACCTGTGGTAACTGTTATCGTTATTTAACTTGTTATTTACTAATGGATTTTAGAAGTGAGTTTGGTTTTTAATTTACAGTGTGAGTATTATGAGCTTCTGTGCCTAAGTACATTTACATACCCAAGAGTGTGGCAAATAGGTTACTTATGCCTCAGAATCTCAATCTTGTTGATACATTACCCTGCTGTTCTCCAGAATGACTGATAATGTGAATATAAATGTTCTTCTCATGTATATAATGTAATGTACCAGAAAACATACATGTCTTGACCATTTTGCAGATCCAGAGCATGTCACAACTTGAATTTTCTTGAAAATAAAGTTTAAAATTAAGGGGTTATGACATTTTACATTCTTCCAGATGTCAGTTGAGTATTGATTATTTCAGCGTGGTCACTAGTTTCCCCTATTTGACCCAAGCAATATGTACCTTCTGATGGTAAATTATCTTAACTGTCTTGTGTTTGTTTTGGTGCTGAAGAATGCTGCATGTTACAGTAAACATGTGGCTGGCTTGCACTTATTTAGCTTTTTATATACTAGTGACTTTTAGTTACTGATGATGACACTCATATGTTCCAACATTCATTGATATTATGCGCAGAATATAGAGCAGCAAGCATGAAGTATTTATTAGGTCTATTCCTATGGATTCCTCATCAAGTGACAACTTGGTTTGTGATTAACTTTTTAACATATGTGATTGTGGCCACGTGGATTGGGCCTGTGTTATTGAGTTTGATTTAATTGTAGATACAGCAAAATCTTTATAAAGCAGTGAAAACAAAGGATTCACAACATCATGAATTACTGCAGTTTTATTACTTCCCTATTCGCACTTCGTGCCTTACACTCGCAGTACTCCCTCTGCAGCAGGCGGTCAAATTGACCATCCTTGAATCTGATCATGGTGTTAGCAGGATAGCTGACTGCCAGTTGAAGTTCTCCCCGTGAAAGTGTTATATGCCGTGGTGCTTTGACCCCTACCTCTTGGTCCTTGCTTCGTTGCATTCCAGATTTCTCTGCCTGGAGAAGTGGATGTTAGCATCAAGTGTGTTTATGAGCATGTATACCACCCACCAGCCCACAAGTATTCACCTGTGTTGTTGATGGAGAACTTCTGTGAGAGTTTGAAGCGGTGCATTGCAATCCCCATGGTACCCTCATCTCTTGTACAGGCTGCACAAAGTATATGGGGATTAGCTACTGAAATCACTGTAATGTGACTAATGTATGTTTGTAGGATAACAGCTCTTAATGTGAACCAAGCAAGGTGACTTTAATGATCGAAATGTGTAACATTGTTGGGGGAGTGTAATACAGATATATTCTTCCTGCTTCATAATGTTTGGTTACTAGTTGAGAGGTCTTTAACTATGTGGTAGAGGGGACATGAAATTCAAACCTTTCAGAATGCCATGAGCACATCTGATACAGGATAAGTTTTATGGTGATGACGTTTTGGGTTAAATAATTTTGAGCTAGGCACTTTATCTTGGATGTGGTTGTTGAATGCATTGGTTTTGGGGGCCAGTATGGATTTTTTTTTATATCTTTCTTTTATTGTGTACAGTAGTTATAATTACCATTTGTGGAATATGACATAGTATAGGATTGTCATGTGATTTGATGAATCATCAGTTTGGTAGGGCAACCTGAGAGCAGAGACCAGGTTGTGTTTAAAGACAGTATTGACTCATTGCAGACTGATGTGTCCTGTTGATTACATACACCCTCATTTGTGGATATTTGACAGGTTTTTAAATTTTTAAACAAGGAGACATTTCTGCCTATATTTTTATGCTGTAATTCATGCACAGTGGTGTAACTTGGCTTTTTCTGCACATAGATGGGCTGATGTTTCTGGGTGTGATATTTTCAAAACGGATGAAAAGACATCTCACACGTGTATTGATTCACTTCACCATTTTTGCACAAAACAGGCCGTACATTGCCTGTGTCCCATTTACCATTATTACCTAACTTGTGCCTGGTAAAATTTCTAGAGAGTGTTCACAGTGGTTCCACTGTGGACCTTATTGGTGTGGGTTTCTGCAATGATCACTGGCATTGGCTGTGCTGCTTTGCTCCATTCTCTGGTCTTGAGCTGCTTGGTGAAGAAATTCCTTTTATCCATATTGCTTTGTTGGATTCAGTGTTCTGTACATCAGAGTGTTAGTGTAGTTATTGTAGGATCTGTTAACCAGTAGTCATTCACATTACTCTTTCTAACTTGCCTATTAAAGGTAACATTCTAAGATTCCCTCCCCCATTTCTGTTTCCAAGCATTGTATTGTTAGTATACTTCAGGAATTTGGATGATGTTTTCCATTTGCCTGCATTCTGCATATATACAAATTTGACAACTCGGTGCAAGATTGAATGACGTTATCGCTGGGCAGAAGCATTGGAGTATGTCAGGAGGGTCAGTCCTTTATTTCTTATACATCATTCTGCATTTGGGGTTTTATCTATTTCATTCCATCCACCAGCTTCCTCATTGTTAGATTGTTCACTGATCTTCCACTTGTGCATGTACTTGAAAAGTTCACTGTCTCTGCTCTACATTAGATGACAAGATTGTAAATTTTACATGTGCAAATGGTTGGTAAATTATTGTCATCTATTCCACTATCACGCAGCTCAGATAGGTCTGACAGTGCATCTTAGCGAAGTTTTGCCATTGTTTCCTCTTCTGTCAAAACTTTGCTGCTGGCAACAGCAGTGGAGTAGAATATACTGTCAAATTCGTTGCTTGAAAGGAGTGATTTATTGGATCATATACAGTATATTTCCTGTGTTATAGTGAAAACCCCTGCAGAGTTTGGTATGTTTACAGGAGTCATCCTCCTTCAACTTCATCCTGACTTTTTGAACCATAATTGTGCTTTCACAGCTGCTGTATGTGTATAAATGATACATTGTTGAAAAATGACTTAATCTTGGCCTGTGTGCAATGCATAGGATTGAAAAATCTTGGCCTGTGTGCAATGCACATGCTGTCTTGGCCCATACTTAATATGTTAAAATGGATGTTTGGATAATAAGTTATAAGTGTGTGAATTAGGTTGGCTTACATTAGAACAGGTTTTTGTGGTTACAGTGATGAACTTATTTTTGACTGCACGCTGTAATAATATAGACTGAGGGCCCAGATGCCTCTATTCCCATAAGGAATGCAAAGAATGTAGCACAATCTGGTGGTATTCCGTACCGACAAAAACATTAATTTTATCACCACTTGGTAGTTGCCATGTGGGAAATGCCAGCAACCTACTGCATAAATTCTGAAAGATTTTCTTTCATCTTTGTAACACATTTTGGTCAGGTATCCTAATTATCTTGGATGACCAGTGTTTGTGTCACCCTAGGTTTTCATATCTTGATTTATTTATGCATGCAGACTGCACATTAGTGAATCTAACATGTTTGAATGATAGATTTTGAGTGGAGATGGGCTGAGATTAATCCGAAACAGTTGTATCAGAGGGCGGTCATTGCAGTCTCCATCTGTCAGCACCCACAAGGGTTCGCAGTTCTGTGTCTATGGAATTCTGTTTTTCCATTTGCTATGTTTCTAATAGCAGGTATATGTGAAACACTGTCAGAAATAAAACACATGTAAATCAGCTTCATATATGTGATGGTTTGCAGGTCACACATCTAGGATGGTCAGCGGTTTGTGTGCCAAGACCAGCACAGTTCTTCCCACAAAGTCCCAGTCTTAACCCACGTGATTTTTTATGGGGTTGGGCCAAAACACAGTCAGATTTGATGAACTGGAACAACAAATTTTGTGATACTTTCTGCTATACTTCTTGACTTGTTAAAGAAAAGTGTTTTGAGTTTGTATCTTTCTGTTTTCACTAAGTGGTCATATATGGGCTTTAGAATGAATTGTAGCAATTCTGTGTAGGAGGTAAGCCATTTAAAATACTGTATTTACTTGCCTGTCACTGTGTACCTGAAGCAGGCGTGTCTTTCTTTGCCATTGTCTGTTTGACACACACCGTTAGTAGTAATATGCTGGAAAGAGAATTCTAATTCTGTCAACACATAAATGTGGACTGTTTGTGGGTGTCAGCAAATGGGGACTGAAATGACCACTCCTTCACTCTAGTGGTTTTTCTGCAGTGATCACTCTCCACTCCTCTACAGTGCTAGCCCATCATTCGTACATATTGGATCTGATAACTAAGTAGTCTCGATGAATAAGTGAATAGAGATATAAAAATGTGGACTTCAGGTTAACTTGCATGCCTCCTAATGCCTTCATGTAATTTGGCTTAGGCATAGGCATAATTTTACTTGTCTGTTTCGTATATTATTCTGTTATGTTTCATTGTTGGATCATTGATAGTTTTTGCTAGGTCTTTCTGATGTTTGTTTAACACACTGCTGAACTTGCCTCGGATTGGTGGGATTGATGTGGTTGTACTTGAATCATGATCATTACTCTGTCAGAGTGGGAATTAATTCCTCACTAAATTGATAGCAAGAAATGTGAAATCTGAGTGGAAAATGGTTACAGATGAAAGATATGCCTGGTGCATACTGTTTACTGCGTATTTGATTTTTGGGTGGTTAACACCATGTTGCAGAATTCCAGTTCATGATAGCACAGAAACTCACAACTGGCGCCTATTTTGAAGGGTTAAAAAATTCCCTTTTTTTTTAAATCTTCGCACAGAAGTCTTTTAAGTCTGATCTAATCTTATTACAGTGTCTTATTCATTTTAATGCTGCAGGAGTACTGTGTCTTCTGAATGATCTCTTCTGGTTGTTGAAATAAAAGTTTTGTTTTTGTTTTCCCAATTATGTTCCACTATACATACCTCTGTTGGTTTAATTTTCTGTGGGTTGCAAGCCAAGCAGCGCCTGTTCCTGTTGGAGGTCTCATTTGCAGGGGAGAATGGTGGAGAGACTTGTTGATTGAATGATTCACACTCTGCAGGCAAGTAGTAAATCCCCACTCTCTGTAAAAAACTGAAGGACAGACATTGTACCTATTGCATCTTCACAGCTGATTGATGCACTGAGAAGTTACATTAAAACTAATTGCATGTGTTTGTGTAACACCAGTCCTAAAATGTTGGGAAAAGACACTTTATTTCTTTGGAACACTAAGTGGATGGTTGTCATGCATAACAGTCTAAACACTGCAGAACAATGACGTTGTTGAGCAACAGTCGCAAATCCAGAAAATGTAAATGACAAGTTGTTCCTGAGATACACTGGTTTCCCCTTTTTAATGCAGTCTGCATAGTCAGTGCATGTAGGTATTTTTGCAGCGTCCATTCTATCTGACCAGCAGTGGCAGTAGTATTATGCTACACTCTCCAACTTTGTTTTATTTGTACAGAATGTGGCAGAGACCTGATGGATTCAAAATAAAGGTATCTCACAAATTAAAACGAAGTACATATTAAAGCATTTTATACACATGGTTCTACTTTTTAAAAATTATATCACAATAATCCTTTTGTATATATTGCAAATTCCCCATTGCTCATTGTGTCATCTTCACCACAGTTGCTGCAGTTTCTTCTCAGATTTTTCTGCTACAGTTTGACTATTACCATAGGGTACCCGATGTATAACTTGTATATCCACAAGTAGTAGTCTTGAGAAGACAAATCAGGTGATTCTTTGTGGGTGGAGATCTTGCAGGCCACTGAACATCTGCAGTCTGCTAGATTACATTTGCCATAAAATGTTCATTGATTTCATGGATTGTGTGTTGTTGCTGTGTCTTGTCAGAACCACAAAGTTTGGAAATCAGTGCTGTGCTGTCACACAGAGTGCAGTACCTTCATCTGCAAAGCAGTATGGATATACCATCCCATAGGTTTTCATAGCACACCACTCCACACAGTCATCTTGTCATTGTGCAGTGGTCGGTGGAGCTGGTGCGGATTTTTTCTGTCTAGGAGGCAAGTCCTATCTAATGACAGCCTGACATATGGAAGTGTGTTTGTGACAGTTGATTAAAATTCAACCAGAATTTTAAGAAATTGCTGAAGGAAATATCTGCTGTTACTCATGTTGCAGATGCTTGGTGCTTGAACTGCCATAGTTTTCAGAGGATGACAATTTAAATCCTGATGTAAGGTTAGATGTAAGATTAATTCATATTTCATCACAAGTATCATGTTTCCATGCTGATCACCATCGACTTCTGAGGATGACCAATCTTACGTTTTTAAGCCCATCTGGCATTCTTGCAGTAGTTATATCACATGAAGGCTTATTCTTCAAACAAGAGCCCATTTCATGGAACTTTGAACCCACAACATAATTTTATTGCAGGTAGCATCACAGACAGTATGACTGTTGTAAAAATGGTGGCAGCGTAAATGGTGTGTAACCACTGCGTCGGTTTTGTAAAATATTTAAATTTAAAAGCTTGATGTTCTGCAGATCTGAGATCTGTTGCTGCTAAATTACTCTGAAACAAGATAAACTGTGAGCCAAAGGCCAACTTCCTGACTCCAGTTTTGGTCATAAACAGTTTTGGCATTTCGGAGTACAGCTACTTGCACACATGTTTGTGATATAATTTTTAAAAATTAAACTGTGTGTATGAAATACTTTTAAATGTATTTCATTTTGTTAAAAACAGGGTTTTCTGCCACAACCTGTACAAATAAAACTTGAGTTCATTTCTTTCATGTAATTTATGTGATATCAGTTATCATGTGATGACTTTTCCACTTTCATATCAGCAGGGGCAGAAAATCCATACACTTTATTCACAGCAGGTGGTACTACATGACTCGAAGACAACATCAAGAAAATAACTAGCAAATTCGGCCAGCCAGCAGTTTGGACCATTAGATTGTAAGTTCTTCCCATGGAAGGTTCACTGCTGAGACGGGTTTTGTTAGACAGAGTACTTGTTGCAAGATTTTAGACTTCAGAGGGTTTACCAGGTGAATAAATGAAATTTACTTCCATTATTTTTTAAAGGAAATTTGTAAAAGGCTGTGAACTAAATGTAACACATCTTGGTATATGGTTTTCACTGTACCTGTTTGTATGAAGGGGGGAATGATTTGTGCAACACTAGTTTGCACTATCTGGCACTTCCTGCAGAAGAGGTTACAGACTACACAATCAATGATTGTGTGAAGGTTTAGTTATACAAAGGTGGCTGACTGAAGTGTTTGATTGGTATGTGGAAAAGGTATATGTATAAGAGATACTCAGAGAGAAAAATACATTAAATGAAAATTTACAGTATCTCAAATCAGTGAGATTGCAGTCATTTCCGATTTTTTTAATAAAGAAAAGAGTTTGTGTAAAACCCATTACTTGGGAGGTTGGTTGACCCAGTGGTTGTCCAGGCGATTGGTCCGCATGATGGTCCCCATACGCTGCAGCAGCCTGCAGTTGTCTTGTTCTATCTGTGTTTTGCGTTCCTGCTCACTCTGCTGTTTCTTTAGCTTGCAGCATACGTGACTGCGGGTGGGGGGTGGTCCCACATCGATTGCAGGCAGGGCACACTGTACCTTTTGGCAAGTCCGCAAAGGATTAGAGCATTTCCTCATTACATACACCACCTTTAACATCAACAGACGACTGGCAAGGGTTGGGGATCGGTTGGGGCTAACAACTGATCGCAAAAACATGGTATTATGTAGAATATACATAATTAGACTGGTATCACTACCTTATGCCTACACCTCCCAGGCTGTCCAAAACCACTGGTAGTTGGCTATTTCTCCACTGAGCAGACCAATGTGTGTGCCTCCTATACTAAACACATGTAAGTAAATGTCTTCTTAAAATTTCCAATTTTGATGATTCATCATTGTGTATTATATTTTTAATACTGTCTTTAATGTATATTTATATATAGTCAATGCCCCTCCACCTTCAAGAAAATCAGGAATAGTTTTAACGATGGCATCATACAACAGACGCCTGAGTTGAACACGTGCTTGAAAATAAGTCGAGCAAACTACATCCCTTTTTTGTGTTCATCTTTCTATGTTTCCTTGGATTTAAGCACGAGTCTACATAGTTGTTTTTGTTGACTGATCCATCACGGCCTGTAGGAGGCTTTCTACATTCAGATGCACATGCCCATCAAGGTGGAATTAGACCTGAAGCCATACAACTCTAATTTGTATGGTGCAGACTTGGTTTCTGTCGTAATGGTTATTTTTGTAATGATGACAGAGAACCCTGGATTGTATATAAGACTGAATCAGAGTCGTATAAAGCTACATGCAACGTACACATATAGTTTACCTTGGAAAATGTACCAGTAAAGGATACTTCATTGGAATTACTGAATTGAATCACACGATCACGATAGGAGCATATGAACCCGGTACTCTAATGACGGTAGAGGGAACGTATCGCAACGCAAGTTAACACATATGGGAAAACCACGACTATACATGACTGAACAATTCATCCTACATTGTCTATGATTCAGATATATACTCTTCTGCAGTCTGTATATAAATAGCTTTAATGTTTTATTGATGTACAATTGATCTAAGTCTATTTTATATTCAATTTTAGCTGTCAACCGATTCAAATGGGATATTTAATACATTAAGACAATAATACCGTAATAATTTTACCTGTTTCTTTAAATTTAAACTTTTTGGGATCCCATAATGTGCAGTGTACTTAATGTGTCTACGATATGGTTCAACGAATAGCCTGATGATGACTGCTTTGAGTCGAAACATGTCGCTATATGCATATTTTGACAATAATAAATAGATGTGTTTGACTGAAACTGTATATTCCAAGTAATTTAGTATAACACATCAGGATGACTTCAGTTAAAATAAGGTATTGTCTGAAAAAGTAGATGTGACTGACAGTTATTCTTTTATCTGTCCATGTTACACAGGAGCTCAAGGTAGGAATAAAAGGCAAGTAATTGCTTAACCATTTGGATATCTGTTACATTCTTAAGAAAGACTGTACTCTGTTAAGAAAATATTAGAAAAATGATTAATCAGTTTTTGTGAAACCTTGCATATCGAACCATTGAAGACTTCCAGCATAAATGGAGATAATGCACACTTCTGAGGTGGGAAAGGCAGTAGGTCAGTCAGTACTCAGTCACCATGAAGTTCTGTATGGTGCTTGTGAAAAGTGTGCAATTTGCATGTGGATCAGTCCTCGAAAAACACATTGTGGCTGCGCTATCGCTTTAATAGTTTTATGGTTTAGTAATATATCCTGCTTCTGATGCGTGCATGGAGATGTGTTACAAACACATCGCATGTCACGTCGTTCCTTACTGTGTGATTACTGAAATCGGGCCGGGAATGACAGAACATTACGGCAGTCCTGTGGCCATCAGTGTAATGATTCAGTGGAAATCCACTGCTTCAGTGAGAAGGAACGTTTTATGCCAGCTGTAATTCTTTGAATCAATTGTGGATGTATTCAGGTAGAATCCACCACTTCCTGACAGGGTTATCGTAAATTTCTTAAGCCTTTGACATGGGTGGTACAATCGTGTCCACACACTCCATGGTAATCATGTACTCAATTCAACCTACCTGATGCACGCTGCGTAATTTCAGTAGTTATTACAGCCCGGTAAAGCAGCTGAGAAGAAAACCAACCTTGCGTCTGTGATGATTGTAGCGCCGTTGCTGCCAGGGCCGTACGAGGAGCTTCTCCCTTCTTGACAGCATTTCTTGGATTCAGCTCCACAATAGAAGAAATTACTGCAGTACGAGTATATGAAGGCTGCGGCACGATATGTACAAAGCGTTCCTAAGCAACGTAGCAGAACCGATCGATTCCTTTCAAGTTTCCCTTTCGAAATATACGACACCGTATATTTCGACTCTGCTACATTTGCGCTCTTTACTTAAGACATTAACCCTTAGGCGACTAATGTCATATATATATATATATATATATATATATATATATACACA
>Ga0268261_10003168_pt1 | contig 12007 bp, 5 predicted proteins | sample TergutNc150P1_FD_190353 | JGI IMG/M metagenome (GOLD analysis project Ga0268261, IMG submission 190353) | Nasutitermes corniger P1 segment gut microbial community from laboratory colony in Florida, USA - Nc150 P1 (SPAdes) (version 2) | ecosystem: Host-associated > Arthropoda: Insects > Digestive... | reverse complement strand
CCCCCTCTAGTAACACTTTAGAGTTTCTGGTCATATAATTTAGTCTGTAAGTCTTGTCTAAATTATGAGTGATGCACTCACGCTTCCTTCCTCTACGACAACTGAAAAAATATTGCGTCCTTCGCTACAATAAGCGACTTCGTTCGCTTGTTCAAAATCCCAATACTCTAATTTTCCTAACCAGCCTGATTGGTCCCACGTAAATTTAGTAGTCTCGTAATAGGCCCATAAACTTAAAATTTTGTATTCCACGTTCCTATTTGTTCCTAATGATTGGCGCTGTATCCCTTAACGTAACATATATAAACCCCGTATAAGCGTCTTCTACCGGACAATTTTAATGTGCTGCCGTAACTAACAAGGTATCCACCCTATCTTGATTTACATCTCGAAAAGCGTCAAACTCTCGAATATTGACTGTTCCAGCAGACTTCAAAACCCCATTAAACTTGACATTGACAAATGCCTAACAAATTAAAATCCCCTTTGTTAATACATCCAGCATGCTAACCTCCAATTTTCTCACTCTCCAGTTACCTGCCTATCCTACTTCACACATGACTCCATCTCACTCTCTGCTCTTTAACTTATCCTACCCCTTGGCATCATACTGACCTTTGTATAAACTACCAGATGCTACTGACTGCCTTCCTACGCAAGCATTACATATCCCTGGATTTCAGAAATTAATTTTCCTCCGTCTAGCTACAGTATTCCTTTCCAACGGTTATAATGAATAAACTTTAATTAGTGAACAGACATTTCATAATGGAAATCTCCTATAAAAATATAAAGTAAAATTAATGTTCTTGTGATTAATTAATTTCCACAACATAAGGTGTGTGGGTAGAATGGAAGTCTCGTTCCACTCATTCTTAAACTCTAAATTAGATGGAGGTGAATTATTAGCTTCACGCTTCGGGCTTCTTTATTCCTAGGTAAAATTACCCCTCATATCATTGAATAGGGACTGGATATGTCCATGGGCCGGGCTGGATGTGTTAGAGGTAAGAGAATTTTCAGTTCACCGTTTTTTTTAAACACAGATTAATTCTGGTTTAAAGCGGCAAATATGACGCTATGGATTCTACATAATATGTGGAGGGCCAATTCATGTATTTTCATCAAAGTTTTTTCATCAACTGATGCACAATTGGATGGTCTTAAAAACAATTTTAAATTTGCATTAAAATTGACATTAAAAAGCTCCTACATGTTTCGGTGTAAAACGCCATCATCAGGGAGCACACTGTCTGAGCCTTGATAAAGTTACAATCGTTAAAATGAGTTAAAATACATTGATGTGGTTCATTCGGCAGTGTGGCGGCATATATGCCGCCACACTGCCGGAGGAACCGCATCAATGTATTTTAACAATTGTAACTTTATCAAGGCTCAGATATTGTGCTCCGTGATAATGGTGTTTTACACCGAAACATGTAGGAGCGTTTTAATGTCAATTTTAATGCAAATTTAAAATTGTTTTTAAGACCATCCAATTGTGCATCAGTTGGTGAAAAAACTTTGATAATTATCAAAATGCATGGTATGTACGTGAAAATCATGTATTTTCAGAAGATCTAACGCCACATAAACTTTCCATACTCTCCAATTTTACCGCAGCCAGTTTCTTTCTTACTTCAAACTTTCGTATAGCCGTCATTTTAGTAGCACGAAAATAACAAGCAAATTATGGGGAAGTAATTATGTCCCTAAAAATTCATAACATTATCACACTAAGGTTCTTAAACATCAACCAAATTATCTGCTGGAAAATTACTCCTTTAAGTTGCTTGCGACTCTGTAAGTTATTCAACACACTCGGATGTTAGTACCGTCAAAATGTTAAAACACAAACCAAAGGAAACCCAATTTACATCACTTCAAAGAAGCAGATAGCAGCAGAATCCCGTGTCTAATGACACAACTTCCTCTTCCGGTGTTAAAAGGAATTGGCACTTATCAGAAAAGCCCCAAACCCACAAGGCTGTTGAGTTACCGGTCTTGTTCCAGTATCAAGTTTAGTCAGGCTTGCATTAACACTTCCCATGGGACATAAAAAAACAAGTTTTCTATTATACAAACAGTAGAAACACATTTCACAAAAGATATAGAAAAAAGCACATTTCAAAATGATATAACTCGTTCTATCAAAAGAGAGGTAGGAAATAGCTACAAGGGAATTATTTACGTACTATTCGTACGCATTAAATTTATCAACTCAGAATGGAAAGCTGCGAAGGGCGCAAGAAATATATAAAATTAATTTAACGGCCGAAGACTTAAATGCTCAAATTAGTAGTGAAATGTTAGTAGAGGGTAGGCCGCTATGTCAGTAAGTAATATCAGTATTTGTATTTGCACAGTTACCACTAGTTTCCAAATAACTTTATATCTTTGAAAAATAATAATAACATTTAAAGGATCTTTAAGATAAAAATTTTATGAAATTTATGATACAAATTTTACGTAAATCCAGTCTCATTAATTATTACTATCGAAAAATAAAGGAGGGGGAGGGGGTGCCTAGCCACGAATTCGTATTGCAATTTTTTTTCTTTAATTAAAAAAATAGTTTTGAAAAAGAGGAATTCTGAATTATACTTCACTGATTTCAATACATCAGTTCTTATGTTATTCTTCTGTCAGTTTATTCTTCCATTTAGAAGAAATATCATAACCTTTTTCCCATTTTATACTGAAGGTATACGCGATGCCGATTGTTTCCAACCTTCATGCTTTAAATCTTCTTTATGTTTTGTACATGCAGAAATGTAAAATTCCTCTTCCTTATATATCGAATCTTTTGTGAGCTGAATTTTTTGAGCTATCTCTTCAAAGTATACATGTGTTATGAAGCGTTACTTGCATGTATAAAAATAAAACATGCAGAGGATATCACGTCTGCTCTTTTACGTTCCTCGCTTTTGAAACTCAGAACAAATGTATGAATAGTAAAGGTTAATACAAAGATTTTAGATTTCAGTTTCCTACAGTAGAATTGCAACGAGACGGACGCACAATCCTGTGAGTTTGTGGTGATGTTCTTATGGTTAATATTAGTAAGGGAGCCATCATTGCTATTGCGAATAAGTAGGAGCAATAAAAATACCAATGTATGCATGCTGCAGATTTTAAATACAAAAACTTCGAGTACTTAGGTTTGAATATCCAATTCCCTTCCCGCTACTTTTTTTTATTTGTACGCAGTCTGCTTCTATAGTAAACGTCTGAGAGGTTTCTTCTTTGTCTCTTGGTATGTTTCAACTAACCATTTTCAGCTGCTTAAAATACATAGCCCAGTTTGAGGAAAACGTCGAGAATGATAAATTGACTACAGTATGGTACGAGAGAAGTGAAGAAGATTAATAGAGGGAATTCTTCTAAATAAACTTAACCTTTAAAAGTTATAGGAAGGATGAGAAGGAGAGCGTTACAACTTTATAAACGACATATGATTTAATAAGTCTAAGGGATATACTTAACTTTAGAAGTATTGATTATAGATTGAGTAAATTAAATGCAATATATTGTTTGTAAAACTAGATGCAAAGGCTGTAGGATGCGAAGAACCTGGTGTTAAGCAGACGCAGTCTTTTGTACAATTTGGCTCAGTAAACAAATATTTTATTTCCCTCACTTGATCCTTATTTTGAGATATTATCCTGTAACTAGTTTGCTTGATGTGCGAAAAAAACACGAAAATCAATTTATCGGGCAGGAAATAAGAACATTTATTACTCGAATATAAGACGACTGTGCCAACCAATGGGCTGCAACTTTTGTTCACGTAGCAAAGTCTGTTCTTACTGTGAAATCAAACGACGGACTGTGACAAACGATTATTTAAAGTGTTGCTACTAAAATTCCTCTTTCAACTTTCAGCAATTAGTAGACACTTTAATTCAAATAAGTTAACCAACCAGATGCAACTGTTTCACAAGTTTATTACTTGACGTTTATGTGTCGCTCAACATGTTTCGGCCGCTTCCACGCCCATCATCAGGAGCTTACAACTGCATTAACAGCCTCTGGTTTTACCTTGGAACGTGGTGGTAGCAGCCTTGTTGGTCGTTGTCTGGCCGGCCTGACCACGACCAACAACGCTACTACCACCACGCTCCAAGGTAAAACCAGAGGCTGTTAACCGTTAAGAACCGTGCGTCCTATATATAGGACGGGAGTACCGCCATCCTCCAGATGTTGCATTTTATATATTTTTTTCAACAAATATAAGTACTGAGTAGGCCACTGGGGAGACCAAGACGTAGATGAGAGGATAATATTAAGATGGATCTTTAGGAAGTTGGAGGGGGTCGTGGGGACTGGATGGAGTTGGCTCAGGATAGGGACAGTTGGCGGGCACTTGTGGGTATGGTGAGGGACTTTCGGGTTCCATAAATGCGGGGAATTTCTTGACTAGCTGCAAAGTTTACTGGTTAGCTTCTCAAGAAGGACTCTGCTCCATGGAGTAAGTAAGTAAGTATAAGTACTGAGTATTTTAAACATGCTGCACACTCTCCGTTTTTCTCTTCAAAATGCCGTTCATTTCGTAATGCTACTTTTTGGTTCCTGTGTTATTCACATTTTACGTACAGAGTGTGCTAAAATTTAAATGTAAAATTCGGATGCCAAAAGGTTAATGCAGTTGTAAGCTCTTTATGGTGGGCGTGGAAGCGGCCGAAACATGTTGAACGACACATAAACGTCAAGTAATAAACTTGTGAAAGAGTTGCATCTGGTTGGGTAACTTATTTGAATTGTATGATGATGTACAGACCTGCCAGCAACAAAATTAGTAGACACTTGTTTTAAACAAGTGCTGGAAATCAATGTAAAACAATTTTAACACAGTGTAACATAATTTAGTCAGTAATGACTAATTTGGTCTGGACATTTCAGTTTCAATTTCTGGCATGGTTTGGGCATTTTCCGAGAGCCGTCATGTCCACAGCAGCTCTGTATCCTACCCACCCTCTTATTCAGTGACTGCAGACGGCTCTTATCTCATGGGTAAACCTCAAAGCTGAAAGCATATAATTAGCTACCCGAGAAAAAGCAAGAAATACTGAAGAATATTACGTAAGGAAAGGCATCGTCATTTTCTTTTGTTTAACTAATACTGTTAAAACATTTGTAATATCACCAATATTTAAAAGACCTTTTCCTTTTTTCCCACATTCGTACCGTGTATCGTGATATTATCAAAGTTTTTTATTCACCGACTAATGCACAAGTGATTGTCTTAAAAACAATATTAAAACTTACATTAGAATAGCTCCGACATATTTCAGTGCAGTCACACCATCTACCGGGAGCGCATTATTCGTGCTTGCTAAAGTTAAAATGGTCAGTTATGATACATCGGTGTGTGAATAATTCGACTGTAATATTAGTATATATTAGTAGGTCCTTGTTGGTGTGTGTATGTTGTTAGTATATATTAGTATATATTAGTGTGTATGTTGTTAGTATATATTAGTAGGTCCTTGTTGGTGTGTGTATGTTGCACTCTTCGGAAGTACTTCCGATGTACCATAACTGACCATTTTAACAAGTGTAACTTTAGTAAGCACGAATAATGCGCTCCCGGTGGATGGTGTGACTGCACCGAAATATGTCAGAGCTATTTTAATGTAAATTTTAATATTGTTTTTAAGACAATCACTTGTGCTTTAATTGGTAAATAAAAAGCTTTGATCTTTTCCTTTGTCACAGTACTCTAAACAGACACAACGTTTGGGAAGCCAACTGCTTACGTTCTCAGGTGACAACACTCAAATGAGAATGGAAAGATGTATATTCCGAAACATGGTGTTTGTTTTGAGTATTGTAAACATGGACAAGTTCTTTAGATATTGTTGATATTAGTCATGTAAATCAACGTCAAAAATTTGCATGATAAAATTTTTATAGTAGATGACAACGTACAGGGGTCTAAAGCACAGGGGCAAAGAGAAATGTAGGCCTATATAATAGCTTTGACAAGGAATCCGCAAAGGAAGAGATAATTTAAAAAGCATGGGCTTGAAAGAGTGCATAGAACTACCTGCTTTTAACGAATTAACTCCAAAGGATAAGTCCGTTTTCAGAATGTCTGAATGCTGAGTTGAATCGAGAAATTCCCAGCATTTAAGAAAGACAAACACGTGGTCTATCCATTCCACAAAATATAAACCAAATTCTTTCTTTCAGTTTTAACATAAACATTGTATATATATATATATATATATATATATATATATATATATATAATGAATTAATTCAATATAATGAACACTACGATGAAAGTTTGGTTTCCATGAGAGAGGGAATTTCTTGAACCAATGAGTAATTATTTACCTACTGAATTCAGGATGAAGGAGCATCTCCATGCAGTTAGCTACACTGCTGTGAACTTCACATTATTAAGCCTTGTGTTTGTGTGTGTGTGTGTGAATGTGTGTTGTTGACTGACAGTAATTTGTGTGTGATACAAGCGTGTGTATGTCACTACCTTTAGACCGTTTTGTGGTGGTGTGGACCCGCTTTCACTAGGCGTTCATTGAACACCACCCACTGAACGGGTGAGCAATGAAAGCCGCTCAATTAGCCATTAGCGAAACCGTCTTTTCAACTGCGAAGCTGAAATGTTTAGACACGTCACTTCAGTTTAGGGATCATGAATTAAATGGCGCTTGGATGTTGTATCTGGTTGCAATTAAATTGCGAAAATACAGCGAGGGTAGTCTTGGAAACAACAGGTTGTCCTCAGAAGGAAAACAAGTTTCTTTATGAGTCAAATTAGCTATCTCATTACTGCTAATTTTAATCTGCTGTAAATAAAGTTTAATTTCACGCAAGTAATAAACAACGAAGAGACTTTAATTAACAAGCAGTTCCTTTCAGAACTTATAAAATTAACTTTACTGGCACTGAGACTTCCAGCACGGCAATATTTGTGTTGATATATGTCATAACAGAGTAAAGCATACTTAAACCTATAGTAAAGGTAAAGCAATCCCATTATAGGCCTGGACAGACTCTGAGGCTTGCGTGAGTTTGAGGCTCCAAAATTTCAAGACAATCGACACATGAAGGTGGTAAGGTTGTCAGCCCTACACACCGGTCGCCTTTACCCCTAGGAAATATTCCTGATACTCGTTTCTGTTAGAAGCTGAGTCGACCATAGTGCGGCCGGAAGGATTATGTAAATAAAAAATTCCCATGACACCATCGGGAATCGAACCCACGACCATCGGGTTGTAGCGCAGGCTGTCAACCAACCACGCCACCGCGTACCCCTAGGCCTAAAATACAAGAACAAAATGCAGCTTAGGCCGTGCGTTAATGCGCTAATAACAAGTGGCTGATTAGCATACAATTGATACCAACACCGCAAAAATTTTTATTTTCGTCTGCTATCGTTAACAAGATATTATTACTGAAAAATGTACAAATCCCGGACGCCAGCAAAATGTATTATGGTGGCACCTAAAATTTGTCGATCATCATTATTGAACTTGTTTTACGTTATTTATATGGCACCAAGAATTTGTGATGCTTCCTATATTTGTGAAAAATCCGTGCAGTCGAAAGATACACTTAGAAATTTGTAACTGTTTAATTTAATATCCATCGCATAGAAGACATAAAATATTCTTTTTATCTATCTTCGTACCAAATCTCAAACACCCATTTACAATGTTTTTTTTAAGTTATCGCCCGAGGAATACAAATTATTGGGTCACAATATATTTACAGAAAATTTTCGTTCTTAAACATTTAAATTTTTTTAAAAATATATTGCCATGTATAATATAAAGCGCTCTAATTAAGCAGTGCCATTTTCTTTTCAACATCAAAATTTTGTGCCTGCGCCATGTTGTTATTAGGCAACAATTTTCACGGAATAATAAGGGGTGAAACAAACAATGCTTACAAGGTCACGATTTCTTGAATTTCGGTTTCTACAAACCAAGTTTTATTAAATTAACATTTATATCATCCTAATTTATAATATCGCAATTCAATTCAATTCAGCTCCTAGGCTGCCGTGTTGATCTCTCACGTAAACTTTCAGTAGATCAAGATGTTGCTGATTAAAAATTTCATTTTTTGCAACAATATTGTTTTTAATATTGGGAATGACTTTTTGTTTAATTACATATTTGTCTACGTAAAACTCTCGGATGTAACCTCAACGTTTCGCATTTCCTCTTACTTGTAAGTATCCAGTAATATATATATATATATATATTTTTTTTTTTTTTTTTTTTTTTTTTTGTGGAGCTGCGGCCCAGCGGGGGTCATGGCCTCCCCGTTCTTGACGCTTCTAGATCACACTCACTGGACGCACCGCAGACGGTAGGACTCCTCTGGACGAGATATCAGCTCGTCGCAGAGACCAGACAAAACACAAAACTCACAGCAGACAAACTTCTATGCACCTTGCGGGATTCGAAACCATAGTCGCAGGAGGCCAGCGGCCGTAGACCGACGCCTTAGACCGCGCGGCCACTACGACCGGCTTAAGTAAATATAATTTCCTTAAATTCTCACGCCCTATCTCCACGCGCGGATTTTCATATTTAAATTGTCTGGACGATTACTGGTAGTAATCAGTCCAGGAGTCCAGTATCTTTTTCATGATATGCACAGTGGCAGCAGGTGACATAATGCGCCTGTTACTTCTCTCAAGGAATGAAAGTAGCTAAAAATATAAGAAGTTTTGTTAGAACGTGTTAGCATAAATTCATACTAAATTTCGTGAAAACCGGTCACTTGGTTCAAAAGTTGCGACAGGAGAGGTGCGCGTATAAAGAGAGCATTGCAGTTTTGTAAGCCTACATGTTTCCACAAGGAAAGACGTTGGTCTGAGTGTAATTTACTATGCACGTCCAAGATATTTGTATGTAAATTTCACTGGTCTGAACATAAAACACGATTGTTAGCATGTACAATAAAATCTTGTAAAAGATACACTACATTTATATGGAATTTCCTTATATGTCCCTTGATTATAGACAATGACAGTTTACCAGTTTCCAAAGTTCAACACTGATAACTTCCAAATATCGCCCCTGGACACGATCTTGGTTAAGCTCCTTTTATTCTTACAGCCTCATTCTTTAAAATCCGTCTTATCCTTATATTCTATCTCCTTCTCGGGTTCTAAACTACTGCTTTCTAGCCGGTTTCCACTAAAAACTCCATGCGCCTTAACTCTCTCCAATATTCTTGCTACATATCCTGTCCATCGCAGCCTCTTATATTCGCTGTCGTTAAAATTTTAGAAGAAATAATAAGGCAAATACACTGTTAACACAAATGTGTAGCTTCCATAACACGTAACACAGCATAGAAAACTTAATTATGAAAAAAATTTAACAATTTAAAACCTAGGTTTAGACATACGCATCAGTTACTAAAAGTGCAACCAATTCTGCTATTACCATATGGCGCTTCAGTGTCTTCTTTTTGTACTATTCTTACACATTACCTATGCTTTATAATAGAGGTTTAACTCATAGGTGTTTTAATAGGGATGAAGTTTGTCATTTGTGAGATATACAAGGAACTGAACTGTCATGCAAGGTACATGAATTCCAGTCTTCAAAATATAAATAAATAATGAAACAAATAATCCTGTTGGTAGTACTGCAAGCATTACCGAAATAAAAATTTCCTTCACTGTGCAGAAAGGTCTGGATTTTCTGCTCATTCTAGAAACCTATATCGCTAAAACCCGTTAAAACTTCATGTACTTCTCTTTCTTTAAAGTGGCCACTTTCTGAGAAATTCCCTTTACTCTTTTTCGGCTTGAACCATCCGAACAATATATTCAGACCATTGCAGTCTTCTATTTTTTACTGCCCTCGATTTGTTAGGTGTCCTGCCGAAGTAAATTATCAATTACCACGTTATATACAGCGCTTACCTTGCAAGTGACAGGTATAATAGTAAAAATAAGCAGAGTGTTAACACATAGTTATCTTTACGGTAAAGCAGCCACATTGAAAAACAAGTTACTGCTTCAGTAGTTTTTAGTTAAGTATTTTCAAAAACAGCTGTGCTAGATAATTTCTTCTTCAAGTTACGTTAAATTGCTTTTCTTCTTCATTTTTTTTCATAACAGTGTGTTAGAAAGTACGGTGTGTCAGGGGTAGAAAAAACAAAGTAACAGGAGAACTTTAATTCGTAGAATTTACTGTGTGTTAGAATAACAGAAGAATGCCATTCTGGATGATTTCTTTTCAATAATTTTCCTGCTGTACTACAAGAAAATTTAAAAATACGGTCGATACAAATTAAACGTCGATAAACGATTGACTGTCGGATTGTCTCAAGGAAAGGGAATACCATACACTAAGGAAATAAAACGACCCTTTAAATGTTTCTTGGATTAGTTTTTATTTTAGCTTAAGTCTTGACCAAATTTTTTAGAAAGCAGAAAGAAAAATGTAAGATGTTTAGTGCCTTTGAATCTCATTCACTTTAGAAGTAGTAACGAACTTACTATTAATTAGTAATTACATGAATTAGTTACGTATTCCCTGAATAATTTCAACAAAGTAGAATAATTTTGCATGAAAACCTATTAGCTGTTTATGGAATTCGCTGTGTTTCTGAATCCCGTTTATTCAAAACAGTAATAAAAAGAGTCCGCCTTTCGATTCTTTATTGATACAGTTTCCTTTAACCTTATTTTACTAATATCGCTGTTAGGTATGTTTCAAGCTACGTCTGGATATGCCAGGCGTTCTCTGATATTAAAGTGTTTTTTCAACTTAAATCTGTCCAAAATCATTTTTATGTAAACTGCATTTCCTCAATGAGTGTTATGCTTCCCGGTTATACAACCAATTTTTATGCGAATACGCTTTTATAAAAGTCTTTATTCAGGGCTATTCTCTACTTTTTGTTACTACAAACTGTAAAATATGAAAATCGCCGTAACACGTCATTTAAAAACGTACTGATTTTCGTTTGTTAAAATTTCACAACTGAAAATATAATAAATGTCACTGAATCTCACGCCACATACCATAGCATTCAAAGAATACATATAAGTAAAATCTGGCAATACTTTTGCTGCAATGTGCAATCGCTGTACTACAGTATTAAAAATATTATCTTGAATGCCATTCAATGGTCATAAGGTTTCTTTATTCTCGCACTGCACCTATTTTTTTCCTCAGCCTCTTCTTTTTTCGAATACAATGATCACAAATTTTCCCTTCTGCAAGTTTTTCATGCAGAAGTAGGCTACACAGATACAGAATCTGATGCTCTGAAATGTATGATTCGTATATCTTACACACCAGATATCTGTCTTTATGTAAGTCTGATGACTGTAGGTACTTTACACAAGATACTTTAAAAACATTGAATAATAAATGTAGTTGGCCGGTGTGTGTCATCTGTACCAAATTTTATGGGCTAAACGAACTTCTAAACCATCTCGTGTTGATTAAGGTCCAATAAAGGCTCTTCTTTATAACAAGTTTCAATAAAACTTTGTCCGTTTTCTTAAACAGTTTTCATCCTGCAAGTGTTAACAATTACTATAAATATGGAGTTTGTTAAGACCTATAGAGTTAAATTTTATACACCTTTTTTTCGGTGTAAATTACATTTAACAAGCTGCAAGAAAGCAGTTTACAAATTTATTCAATTTGTAAACATATTCTGGACTTACTTAGAACTGAAATTTTTATATGCAATAAATTATAAATATAAACCTGGTGATGCAATATTTGAAGTTCACGGGCCCGTGAAGACGATTATTTCAGTTTTCTAGTGCATAAATCCTTGCATGTTGGTACAGAAGGAAACTGTTACCTCCAGCATCAGGAGAAATGTAGAGGTAGTGGATAGTATAGAGAATTCTTACCAGTTTACCAAAGTATACAGCATCACATCTTTTGAATAGAATAATCTTCAAAGAAATTTATGTAAAAAATATAACGAAAAACTGGTAAAGTATGTATACTTAGTGACGTTTGACTCTTCCCCCCCCCCCCCC
>Ga0268261_10003167_pt1 | contig 12007 bp, 9 predicted proteins | sample TergutNc150P1_FD_190353 | JGI IMG/M metagenome (GOLD analysis project Ga0268261, IMG submission 190353) | Nasutitermes corniger P1 segment gut microbial community from laboratory colony in Florida, USA - Nc150 P1 (SPAdes) (version 2) | ecosystem: Host-associated > Arthropoda: Insects > Digestive... | reverse complement strand
GGGGGGAGATCATCATATGTTGGAAATAAGTATGTGTAAATACCACAATATTGATATCGATATTGATATATTTGTTAACTGCAATTGGGTTGACACCTGGTGGCAGTAGTGCGGTACACATTTACGCACAAACAATACGTAGAACAACACCATTAACAACTTTGGTTGGAAGGCTTTTTGGGATTTGAACCCAGAATGGTCAAACTAAGATTAATGATGAACTGCATAAAAATTATTGCTTAATGGGAAGAGTGCAGGCCGTGCCCTGACTTTGTTATACCCTGGCATTTGCCTTACAACTGGGGAAAAACTGAAATTTAAGGAATCTCAGGAACTGTACAAGAGAGTCAAGAATGCTAGGCCGAAGCATCTTTTAAACTTGCCAATTTAATTTCCAATAACAAGAAACCAAATAGGACAGATATGCAGACTGTGTTGACTGATCAGATTTGCCGCACAGATTGTGTCTTTGTATTTTCTGAAAAAAAGTTGGGCTTTACTAAACTTCCTTCCAACAAGTAACAGCCTTCTTCACACTCTCATGAGCCTTCCTGTTTGCCAGTAGAGCACCCACCACATTCACAGAGAATACTATAAACACATTTTCACATAACCTGCATAAACTTGTTTGGTCTAGCCATGAAGTCCACATGCTTCTGACATATTTGACAGAAGTGCTGTATCATACAGTGGATACTGAAGGCAGAATAACTAATGCAGGTATGATTCTGACTGTCTGTATATTATTATCTAGTTCACATCTGTTACAAAGAAACTAAGAAATAATCCACAATTTATCAACCATCACTTTCATGAATGACAAATTATCTGAAAATAATGAGTTTAGCACACAGGAAAATGAAGACAATTCTTATAGTGTTGATGACAAAACAAGTTATCGCACTGCACACACTTATCGGTAGAGAAAAACAGTCAGCATCTGCTATGCACTGAACAAGCTGCATGCTTGCCTGGACACATCACAAACACAAAACTTCACATTTCTATATTTAAAGAGAAACTTTCTGGGTTTTGTGCTTTGAGAAAAAGGTGGAGACAGGGAAGTAGGTTCAAAGGAAAGAGGATAGTGAGATTCTTAGAACACATATAAAGTTCACCTCTTAAACTTAAATGCTTGACTTATGTTTTATCTGTCAAAATACTGTACTCACTTGCCTTGAAACCAGTCAAGGGAAATGTTTATAAATAGAGAGATTGCCTTTGCGATTGTCTTTGACACACCTCTTCCAGCACACTTTTCCATCACTTGAATCATCAACATGATACATTTTATGAAAACAGTTAACTGTAGTACCCGTCACAAAAACATATTTTATGGAAAGACATAGCCACTCTCTTGTCTCAACATAAATTACACTGCATATTCACTTCACGTAAGTTTATGGTACATTCCATTCCAAGTTCCAGTCCTTGATTAAAGTACAGAATACATTTGTTAAATTGCACACGCTAAACTGTTCTGTGTATACAAATATTATGTACATATACAGAGGTAAGTCCCTATCACTCTTTTGCTAACAAAGAGTTTTAATAAAAATGTGAATCATCAATCTATGTAATTATTGGTCTTTATAATGAGAGTTGGTCAAATATTATTTTAATAAATATCAGTGTTAAACCTATGTAGGGGGAATGATGAGATGCCCATATGAAATTTGGTAACATCTTGTTATGAATTAAAAGGCCCATTGAGTCATAGCTAGTTATTTTGTAGTCAAACATGTGATCTTTAGGTACATGAGGCAAGTGCAAGATTTTGAACTACAAGGACTATGTTACAGTTACACCACTACAACCACAGTAACATCGCCTAGAAAGTGTTTCTCCTGTCATAAAGAGAGAAACAAAATCAAGGAGGGCATTCAAAGAAATGAGTTACTGACTACAGATATCGTTGTGAACATTCACAGTCTGTCTGAATCCAGCTATGAGCTGGTGGCTTTTGAAAGCAAAATGTTGTGATTGTATTTTACTTTCAGTACATTGCTGAAAGTATTAAATAAATTAGTGTACTGAATTAAATGTGTATAAAAATATGAATTCAGGAACTTGTAAGTATGAACTAAATACACGTTCATGTGATAAAACATTATTTCTCAATAATGACTAGGCTTTGTTTCAAGCTTCTGACTAGAAAAAATATACGTAAATATAAAAACCAAATAATAAACAGGTCTTCAGTCAATGATTTCACAAACACTTGTTCATCCTTGTATCCTTTCATGCAATAATGCCATGACTCTCAGTAAAACTTTGTATGATACACATTGTGGACTGCACACTCATCAAATTGTTTATCATCATGGGCATCTTGAATTCATGCCATGCCAGTTCTCTTAATTTAGTGTATACAGATTATACCATACAATCCCCACAGGAAGGAAACAGTGATTTCTTAACATGGTATCTTACTTTTAAGAGAATATACATTACTGGCTTAGTTCTGGATGCCAACAAATTATTTATGGGATCAAAGCAATCTGTAAACTTTCATTACAAGGATCAGTATACCTACAGACCAGTAGGCCCCTTTTCTATGCCTGTAATCTGTCAGATTGTAATCAGTATTGCAAATTTCAAGGTTATCCTTTCAGAGCCAAAACTGTCCTGAAACTAGTGTGTGGCTTAGCTGGCAAGACTGAGAAATGACTAACATCAAAGTGCTGGGCAAGGTTTCACAGACCCAGTCAATTAGAACCAAAGAATTCAGTTTTGAATTCAATGGCTACGTACAGATTACATGGGTAATGCAATGCATATTTCCCAAAAGTAAACAGTACATTTACTATGAAATGGGTTCTCAGTTCTCATAATTTTATGTATAATTATGAATTTCATAATGTTAGTGCTTCTGAAAGAAAGGCTGGTAAATACTCCACTCTTGCGTGCATAGTGCATGAGGAAAGGACCTGCAACAATCTTACCATCTTAAAAGGAAAACTACCTTAAGCATTAGGTCTGTCACATGAATACGAATCCTTGTGTTAAGATACTGCAGAAGTACACCACGTACTCTACATAAAATTAGTGCAGAAAATTAATGCACCCATCTTATTGTACTAATCAACTCAACTGTGTCACATTTTCAAGTCAGTTTTTCCTCACATACATACTATTGGGAAAGTAGTTTGATCATGAAATATTTCATCTCATATTTTTTGTGTTCCCTAGCTAAGAAATGGAATAGTAGAAATGCATCTGAATGTGTATTTCTTTAGATTTTTTCTGGTTTAGTGGATTTTCTTCATTTTGTATATGTATGGATGTACTTGTCATGAATAAGTGACCAGAAAATATGCATATTGGAACTTAAAAAAATGAAGTTAAGAGAAAATGGATTTTTTAATGCAGATCTGTTGTTATTTTAAAGCTTTACTCACTCATAGAGAATACAGTTCTGACCATGCATCCCAAGGTACTTATAAGGCATTAAAAATCCTTTCTTTCCTTGAGATGCACAACTGCTATGATAAGTCTGTGATATATAATTAACAGCACTCTGCCTCAATTATGTGAATATTAATGCAATGATGCCATGAAGAAATAAAGACAGGAGCCATATTTGCAAGTTTAGGAATGTGCAGTTAATTATGAAAGGAACCAACTTCAATGTATGACAAAGCAGGTCTGCCAATCACGGGGCTGAAAATATACATTGACTCCCTCTTAAAATTGAACATTTAAAAGTAAACTATCTTTCATGGTCATTATAAAATATCAAGTCATAAGATAACATGACTTTTCTTTCAATGGCAATCTACATGTAAAACAAAGTAGCAAGAGCTGTAAATTAGAATGAAATGTTAGAGGGTTATATATATCTGTTTGCCACTGTTATGTGCTGCATCAAAGGCATTCAAATGTACATGACAAAATATTGCTTTAATCATCATTTCCACACTGATACGAACAAATAAGTTAATATTCAAATGGCAGTAAGTATTATTTATAGAATAAATATGGTTCTTGTCTAATGAAGGACCTTCTGTCCCTAGTATGTAGTTAAGTTTAAGATTTGCAGACCTGACAGTGTAAATTATCCAACATATTTTATTCTGTCAAAACTGCATGCCACTCTTCAAGAACAATTACACTATAATATCCCATTACTGATCAACCAAACAGCTGACAAACTTTCAATTAATAAGACATAGAACATGAATAACAGCAACATTAAACATTCATTAATATATTAATTGTATTGTGCGCTTTCTTCAAACTTTTTAAGAAAAATAATCCATACTCTTCTTTGCAAACAATGGAATTCCTACAGTTAAAATATATAATTCTGTAGGGAAGACATGTTACATTTTATGAATATGAAAAGTCTGCTTTCATACACAAAGATAAAATATTATGCACATACATAAAAATGCCTATCAAAATAGTGACTAGCTAAAGAAGGGATATGTCTAACACTGGTTTCTAGAAGTTTTCAATACTATGTAACAGCACTCTTCATGAATTGTTATGATGGTGTTGTCAGAAAGTTTTCAAATATTCACATTGTTTGTCACTGTAACTAGACAGTGGAACATAAGACAATTAGCATTAAATTCAAAACATTTTTAAATACTAACATTATTTGCCAGTATGAATAAAAAATAATTAGCATCAACTTTGAAATTACTCATAATTTTGCAAGTTTCAAGATGATACATTTACTTATCAGTTACCACTGTAACATTTTTCTGCAATGTAAGTGCCATGTAAATGTCTTGAGTGGATTTTGATGAATACATGAAAGAGAAGATGTGGAGACAAAAGTTTAACGATTTAAGAAATGCTTTGCTGTTATTTTTAGGCTTTATGTATTCTGGTCACAATGTACTACTAACAGGATTCAAATTTTCCTTGTTAATTTATACTATGAAAATTTTCACTCCTGTACTGAGAAGGATGAAACAATCCACAGACTTTAGCATAACCCACAGATTAGGCAGTTGTATGTTGTAACTGATTATGGTCAGTCTACTGATACAGACAATAAATTATAATACAGTTAAATAAATGTCACGAGAGTATCTGTGCATCTTCTCAGTATCACTTGCTACCAATTGTTTTATTCAACGTGTTTACCAATTCCACCAGAAATGCACTAATCATTATGTTATTTTCAAAAATGGAATTTGTGCTAGAAATTTAAAGTTTTGTATTTACAGACCATTATGCTTAATGCTACGCTTTCGATACTCGAATGATGAAACAGGGTACTTCTGAATGGTGACATATGAAGTGTACGATGCTTGTGAGGGGGGGAAAAAAACCAAGTAAATAAATTTCTTATGTGAGAGCAGTTCCAAGATGTGAACATATCCAAAGACCAATGTCACCAAACAAAAGGATATAATATTGCACTATTATTACAATAACTTTCTTGCCTGTATATGGATGAATGACAACAAGTGGTATCTCTACACTGATAGAGAACTATCTCGTTGACAGAGCACTTGTTTGGAAAGCTACTGTACATGACAGTGGGATCTTCCTTACCATGGGGTGATGTCTCCTATAAATTAGTATTTGAAGAGAAATATGTTGTGCAGTAATTTTGCAAGGTGCCAGGTTGAGGGAAGGGGGATGGAGGCAACTTCCTAATTGCAGGAACATCTGGAAAAGGAGAAATACTTTCTTATAGGGGACAAAAATTTATATTTTGTAATTATTTTAATTAAAAGTTTAAGACTACCTTAATTCCATTTCTGTCTTGGTCTAAAATGCAAAGAAATTAATTACTGCAGAAATGTCATCTTGAATTCTTATATTATATTGACCTAATATGGCACAAGGGATCTCTAAATAAATTCCGGATGTCACTAGTCTCTTGTCACTGTCAAACAGAAGTTCTCAGGCTTTCACTCCCTAAATCATTGTAATGTTTCCCTTTACTTAATGATCATGTCATGGATGAAGAAATACAAATATATATATGTAACTGAAACAATTTTAATATAGTTGATTTATAGAGGGAATTATCAATACAACTATTTTACATCAGTAACATTCTCCATCTAATTTCAAACCATTTTACAATTTCAGTGTCTAACAACAAAAATAATACTATGTATTAGAGGCTTCTTAATGTGAAGCTAAAGCATTAATGTGCCAGCATGCTGAATTAAGATCCAAGAGTCTGCCACAGTGATAACAATATCAAACTTCATGTTATTTCCTTTTATTTCAGGTAAATATGTTCAGTAGATGGAGTGACATCAACAAATGTTTCTACTTTCATCCTTCTCCACCATAGTTTCACCCTAGCTGTCAGCATCCATGTCATTACATGACAGCTAAATTTTATTGAATGTCTACACATTTCATTTTTGGCAGTATGAGTGTAAAACTTATCAGCATTTTTAAGGAAAGTCAGTTTACTGATCCATTGTAAGTGCCACTCATTTCATGACCCCTGAGTCACAATTACTGCAAGGTCAAAAGAAGAGAACTGTACATATTATTCCATTATTTCATTATTTCATGTCGATTTATTATGATGTTTGAAATCATGGCTGACAATTCATTCTGTTCATACAAAGTGGCTACTTTTTGTGCAGTGGAAATTATTCAGAAAAATTTAGTACAAAAATTCAGCAAAATTAATACTGTTAGCTAAATTCAATTCTGTACAGTGCACTAGCAAGGATACCATGATTGTTTGATCAGCAATATAGGTTATCTTATGTCATTGTTGATGACCATATTCATACCCAGGAACATTTGTGTCTGTTTTTTACCTTTGAAGTTACAACTGCTGCCATCAAATTGCTGTGATTAACCACTGCAGTGTAATTTATCACAGTAAACAAATTCAATCATCAATTTGTTATGACCCATTCAATAATAGTTCAATTGTCATGCACGAATTTATGGCATGAGTACATTAACTGAAGGGCACGTGGAGACCTTAATACAAGGAATGAATGTGTGTACTTGTATGCTGCTGCCATATATAAAATACCAGATTTGTTTAAAAGAATTGATTCGACAATTTAATAAAAAAAAACCCACAATTTCTCAGTAGTGTAAAGAAAATTGTATCTCTTAATTGAAATAAAAGAAACCCAAGCGTATCTGACACACCAAAAAATACTGTAATATGCATTTACCAGACACATTCCTGACAGAGACGTTAATGGACACAGGAACGCAGTCTGCTATGAACTTTTAACTATGAAGTCTATACGTTTTCTCCTTTTTTCAAACTTTTCAGTTGACATTTGATGTAATAAGCAAATGTATAGATACTACTCTTCCACTTTTCATACAATACAGTACAATCTTATTAGATGTACAAAAGAAAACTTAATAATAGTCTTACCTTGTGGATATATAACTTAAGAATATGTAATATCACGCAGATGGTCTAGTAAAATAAAAAGCAACTGTTGCAAGAATCAATGCTTTTCAGTAATTATAATATGAAATATAAATTGCAGATGTTACAAACCCGGACTGTTCCAGAGTATATGTGTTTTTAATCAAATGTAAGAAATGTAGAATTGGTCCATCACAGATCAGAGTATATTTCAAAATATACTCCTTTGTTAAAGTGAAAAGAAATTAGTTGACAAATCAACATTTAGTGACAACGCTTTGAACAGCATGACTGTCTAACACAATTTCAAGTCTTCTTTCAAGAATTTGCATAGTATCCCTAACCCATAATTTTGGGAAGAATTTTATATTATTTTCCCATTGCTTGATCTGTACTATATCCCTTCCTTCATTTCTACATCATTTTGGTATTTACACTGACTTTGGAGACAAATAAAGCATAGGGTCCTTTACTACAAAAAATATCATACATTTTCTTCTAATTTAAGTACAAAGAGTCATTTACACTTTTGGAATTCTGTATAAAGCATAATTATTAAGTACTGAAATTGAAAATTAATAATAAATTATTACTTTTTAATGCATGACTCCTTGCACAGAATTTATCAGGTGTCACCATTTTCTCTTGTGTTTGGGTTGCAGACACATCATGTGCCCTTATTAGTATCCTCTCTAAACTCGCTTCAAGACTGTCTGCTCATATTTATATTTCTTCTGTTCACACAGATTGGAAAATTTAACTTCACTGCTTATCAACAATAATTTTCTGAAAATGGCTCATTTTTCTGGAGAAGAAATGACAGTTTTCCAGGATAACTTTAAACCCTGTTACCTTAAGAACAGTATTTTTTAAGACAAATAGTGACATTAATTCATGAATAATACAATTTATGAAATTAAATGCAAAATAATTCAAAGTTAAAGGAAATCCTGTAGTGCTAGGTCAGTGATGAAAGAGGTGTTTCAGACAGCTTCCATACTTGAAATTTTAAAAAGTCTTCATAAACAGAAGTAGAAATTTAATTCCAGAAAGTAAGTGTTAAGGTAAAAATAATGTACAATTTGTTATTCAGTACCTTTGTTTCTTACATATTTGGAATAATATTTGGAAGTGTGATTTTAGTGTATGTACTGCTACTGCTGATGGTGGTACAATATTCCAGTAGGTTCTGAGGCACTGAGTGATTATCTTATCTCATTTGAAGTTTATATATTTTTCTTGTTGGCTGCAAAATCATTGACTTTGATATCCTTATTTAACTCTGAGTTACGTCATGATTATAAACTAATGATGCATAATAACTGCGTAAACTGTGCTACTTCCTTGGCATGATATAGAGTTCACTTCCTACATGACCTGTCCAAAATCTGCAGGTTATGTAGTTAAAAAGAGTACTCGGTGGAATGCACCTTCTTCATTTTGTGTCAACTGTCTTACAGTGGCTCACCTAGTCTATCTTCCTGTCTTCATTGTTACTGGAAATGCATACTGTTGATTGTGGCTGAATAGGCCTACCCATAAGCTGCTGGAATCTTTTGTATGAATGTTTTATTTACAGGAATTCATCTACTCCCATTTCCAGGCTTGTGCAGTCATATCCATTTTCACATTCTTTTTCTGCTGACTATAATGACTGTGTATGTTCACTGCAAATTCTTTTGATGTATGGTGTACAAAGAAACACAGTGGAACATGTTGTTAACATACAGTATTGCCTTCAAAATACCTTGAGCTGTTAACCATCATGCAATCTTGAGAGTGAATCTGCAACATAGTGAGAGTTCTGCATTGCCAGGCTATAGCTGTCTTCTGAATTGGAAGTTTACCGCATTACGGTAGAACTCACCTCATCAACATAGCACTGCTATGACATTATGCATTACTCTCCTTACGCCCACCAGTTTGGGTGGCAGTAGGTGTTCCTGCTGAACTACCTCCACCACCATTGTTACCATTGTTGTTTAATTGTGCCAACTGTTTAAAGAGTGATGAGTTGACAAAGCGAGGATAGGAGTCCCTGTGCATGAGCGTGTAGATCTGAAGTTGAGCCTCATCAAACGTGTGAGGTGTTGGATCAATCATATTGCGATTTACAACCTCCCTCACCCTTGAGTCCAGACTCACCTACAACACATAATGCACATAACCAAGGGTAATGTATCATATATTTCATATCTATTTTACACTTAAAGGGAATAAAACTTAAGGCTACATATTTTAGGTGGGAGGTAAGGGTTTTTCTCATCACCTGCAAGCAGACAATGCTTCTGCTGCTTCCTATTATGGTCTTATGAACTCATAAGCAACTGAAATTTATCTGAAGGGAAATGGCAACAAACAGATAATAGTGTGAACGAATGTGGGAATAAATGAAAATAGCATACTCCATCATGTACTAAGCAGACCTTACCAACACATTCTTTACTTTCCAAATGACATATGATTTCAAGGTACACATACAAAAGTAATTTCATTTACACATGAAGAAAGACATGGCCTTCCCTGGCACCAGTTTTAAAGAAATGCACAAGTACTCAGAAGCATTTAGCGCCAGTCTCACGCATATTAGGCCACGTGGAGATTACGTCTAGAAATTCATTAAAAGAGAATGCTTAAACTCCACCTATTTTCATGAGATTCCTACTCATTCAGTAAATTTTTGTGGATATCTCCTGTATTCAAAGTTATCCAAATCAGACAAAAACACACTTTTTCTTCTATATGATAATTTTCAATTTAAACTCAGAAAGCAGATTTTAAACCCTGCAAGCAAATAATGGAAATTTTATCATGCACTTACTGTCAAAATATTTGATCATCATGATTCAGGAAAAACTCAGCCTAAGGACACTAAACCAAATTTTGGGAAGGCAGCATTTACCAAATTGTTACACTTGTCAGTAGTGGTTCTGAGCATGAGGAGGAGAAACTGCAGGAAGTTGTATTATCAAAAGCAAGAGTGGGATACATTACATAACATGAACTCAAAATCTATTCTCACTATACACAATAAAGGTTCATAAGAATTAAATGAGATAGTCTTGGATAATCATTCTGGGAAAGTAAAACATATATTGTCAGTTACACAGCTGCTGATGAAGATATTTCACATCACTCTCTGGAATTTATGTACAGTAAACAACATACACTGGGACTGATAGTTGGAGCAATGTTATGGAACACAACACCACACACGAGTTATATGATGCAATAAGCTAACCAACCAACCAACCAACCAACTACCCAACTAACCGGCCAACCAATCAGCCACCTAAAAAACTGTGTGGAGTGAAGACCATGAGCAAACAACGTACCTTCATTACCATGTTCACAACAGTCCACCACTTGTTTCTAACCTCAGTCATAAATCCAGTCCACCTCCTCCCATCCTATTTATTTAAGAGCCATACCATTATTATCCTCCCATCCATGCCTGTGTCTATGGCTCAATCTTCCATGTTTCCCCATATAAAACCCATATGCCTTTCTGTTCTGTCCTATACATGCCACACATTGCCCACATCATTCTTCTTGATTTGATCAGTTCATTAAAATTTGGCGAAGAGAAAAATCGTGAAGCTCCTCATTAGGAGCTCTTCCTCCCTCTTAGGCTAAAACATCTTCCTCATTGCAGTACACTCAAATGCCCTCAGTCTATTTTCTTCCCTTAAAGAAAGACCAAGTTTCCCACCCATATAACAACAGGCAAAATTATAGTTTTTAATATTTTAATCTTGTATTTTTTACATAGGATCTGGCAAGACAAAAGCTTTTGGACCAAGTGGTAGCAAATATTCCCTGCATACGATCTGCTCTTAATTTCTTCATGCCTGTGTACAAGATCAGTAATATGATATAGTAAGCACCAGTCATGTGCAAAGAAATCTGAATATTTCCACAGTGTAACACTCAGTTTATCAGATTCAGAGCTGTCATACAGACTGAAGTGGGGAGGAGGGGGGGAGAGTTTCCAGTTATGCACAAGGCTAAAAATTTGATGAAATATGTGCCAAATCCACATTTTTGGAAACAGACAACATGGGATATATTTTCAAGGGACTGGAATTTTTGCTCTGTAGATATGTTCACACAAATTATCGCAAAGCAGGTGCTTAAAGAAACAAAACTCTGTTACAAAAGAAGAAGTAACTTTTCAATACAATATCACTCATAAACAGAATATTCGGTACACATTTTCGGGAAAAAAAAAAAAAAACCACATAATAAATAATTTAAATTGTAGAGTAAGTACATGGTTATGTCTCGGGATCGGAATGCAGGGTGGGGTCACAGCGTGAAGATTGATAATACTTCCATTGAAAGGGTGGAAGAGTTCAAATATCTGGGAATGACGATAACAGATCAAAACTCTATTCAGGAAGAAATTAAGAGCAGATTGAAGTTAGGGAATGCTTGCTATCATTCGGTGCAGAATCTGTTGTCTTCCAGATTGCTATCCAAAAACTTAAAGATCAAGATATATAGAACTATAATTTTGCCCGTGGTTTTGTATGGGTGTGAAACCTGGTCACTGACATTGAGGGAGGAACGCAGGCTGAGGGTGTTTGAGAATAGAGTGTTGAGGAAAGTATATGGACCTAAGAGGGACGAGGTGACAGGGGAATGGAGAAGGCTGCATAACGAGGAGCT
>Ga0268261_10003166_pt1 | contig 12009 bp, 9 predicted proteins | sample TergutNc150P1_FD_190353 | JGI IMG/M metagenome (GOLD analysis project Ga0268261, IMG submission 190353) | Nasutitermes corniger P1 segment gut microbial community from laboratory colony in Florida, USA - Nc150 P1 (SPAdes) (version 2) | ecosystem: Host-associated > Arthropoda: Insects > Digestive... | reverse complement strand
GGGGGGGGGGGGGGGGGGACAAAAAACTACAGCTCCTGTGGTGCAGGGGACCGACAGAATGGAAAATTTAAACTGACTTGTGTCACTTCTCTTGCAAAGGTATGACACATAAATATTCAGAACTGACCCAAAAAAAATCACTATACCTATTTGCTGTTTTTGTCTTAGCAATTTGCTCCTCATGATGGCGATACCATTCATCCAGTTCCTTTTTGGCTCCTTCCCGTAACTCCTCTTTTCTTTTCTCCTCATTTGCGTCTGAAATGTCAATATAAATAGCAAGTGCCTTTTACTCAAGTGCAATTCCCAACCTCGTGGTAAACTCAGTTCAAATGGACAAGCTGTGATGACACATGTGCTGGGCTAAATGAATATACACACTTTTCTCAATGGCTGTCATAATACACATTCTACTACTGGACTTTACATAACAGTATCCAACCTGCATGACCAGGCTCTGAAGTAAACATAAGAGTTCTGTAACAACTAACAGGGCAGATGTGTCTAATATCTTAAATGATAATTGTTGCTGATCATATACTTCTGAATTCAACAACTGTTCTCCATTCGTAACCTATGCAATTCATCAGAACCGGTTAGTTAATGGGTTTACACTGGACTCAATGGCAATGGTTGTATGCACATATCAGCACATTACACAAATAAACTATAACCAGAAATCAAACTTCAACTAAACTTTGGAAGTGGCACTCGTTGTTGTGGTGACATCATGTTCCTGACTCAACAACCTTAACTTACAATACAATGTCTAGTCAACACCAGTTATAACCTTGCTGACCTTCCTAATCACTGCAACTGCATGAATTTTTTTTTTTTTTGTTATTCTACACCCACCTTTCTCTTCTAACCGTTTCTTTTGCTCTTCACGCCATTTTTTAATCTTCTCAGGTTCCTCCCTGGTAACAGGCCTTGTGGGTGCAGGTGATGCAAATAACTCTGTAACACAGGAGGATCAAAATTGCTGGAACAGTATGAACAAAATAAAATCTGAAGTTTACAACTGACGTTTCTTTTCACTCCAGGGTGAGAGTTAAGATGCCCTATTGAACAAACATGCTGCAAAGTGAAACATAGCAGTATTTACTGGTATGCAAATGGCAAAGTCCATACAGGTATTCTTCACTACTTTATCAATGAAATGTAGATTGCTCTCACACTTGTCATACATTCTATAAATCTTCAGAGGCATCCCAGAAATTTATAATTCCCTTTTAATATTTCCTGGAGGACCACATATTGAAACTCTGAACAAGGCTTTATATGAGAGAAATTTAATACAACACAAGGGCATAAGTAGATGAAGAACACTCTAAATCAAGAAATATTAAATATGGATTCTACTGCACTTATGAACTGTTTCTTTTGTGAGATGCTAGGTTCTCACAGAAGTGAACATAAAGATCACTGTCTTGTGGAATGTGATGTCATGAAGTCTGTTAAATGGGTTCCCCAGAAGTATGGGTACTTCTTTGCCAGACTACACAGTAACATCAGATCCTACAAGACAGTAATTTTCAAATGGGCCTAACTAGGACAAGGAAGAAAAACAAAAAGATGCATGAATTAGAATGGCAAGTTTTCCCATTCCAAAATTTCCCACAAGCCAAAAACTATCACAAAAATGCTCAATACAGGTTTCAAAGTTAGTGAAACGTTCCAATGTCTTCACATACATTCTACTCTCATGTCAATTACAAGCACCACACAGTAATTCTGCAGATATACATTTTATATCTGGGGCAGGCCATACCAAAAGTCAAGAATATAATCAAATTACCTATGTCCTGAATATACAAAAACATTTGCATGTAAGGACAGTAACAATATGTAACATTTCCAATATAAACACAGGCCAACTGGGCTCCCCCCACTGGTGTTCCACTGTAACAAACTGGTCATTTCCAGTTAACGGTTTTGCCAATGCACAGTGAAAGAATTCTTCACAAAGACCAATTGCCTGCCACTAATTAAATGCTGTATCTGAATATACCCACACTGATGCCAACAATGTCAGAAGGCACTATGATGAACATCACGTAACAGCAATGCTGGAGTTGGCAGAATTGCAGCATATGAATGCAATAAGCAGAAATCTGAGGCATACTTTATTAAGAAGCAATAGGTGAGAGTTTGGAAATCGACAGCTCAGCCCAGCACAAGCTAGCATGCCACAAAGAAGAAGATAAAAACCTTGAGATATTGGTAAGTTTGTCTCCACTGTGTTCACTGCTTGCTCACAAACACACAGAAATATTTACATATGTGTTACCACAGCTCGTTTATCATATCACCAAAGGTATTATGTCCAACATCGTGATTAGCTAGTAACACACATTCCACCACACAAACCAAGGAATAAAGCATGGAATGACATCAAACCACATCTCCATGAAAAAAGGGGCCAGCAATTCAGGATGTATTTTTGTCAATTAGAGGCAAATGTCACCTTCAGTACAAACAGGCGCAAAAACATCAATGTTTCTGACTTAATAAAATTCTTAGCATCAGAACAATTAATAAATGCTCAAAACTATGAAAGCCCAACTTTTGGGCCAAAAAAACACATTAAAAGAAAAGCTGTGAACATGTAAGTTACAGAATATTTCCTGTAGAAGATATTTTTCTGTTACTGAAAAAGTTCACATTATTTACTACTGTTTAAATAAGTCCCTATATGCCTTACTTACAAATAAGTGTTTCCACATACATTTATAATTAATTATAGTCATATGACTCTTACAGTCAAATTATTATTAAAAATGTGCCACTGTCATTCATGGCTGCCATACAGCCAAAATGAAACACTAACAAAACTGAATGCTTGTCTGTCCCAAAGTAACTTACTTGGCTGTGGTTCTGAAGTTTCCTCCTGTGGTAGAGCTGCATGTACATATAAACAATTTTGTCTACAGTCCAATTTTGTAATAAAGCAGAAAGCATATTCAAAAGCATAAGTGTGACAACAGTTTTACATATCATGACTGCAACCAAAGTGACTTACCATTCTCTGTATCTCTCACTCCCGATTCTTCAGGAGTGCCATCCTCTGGACAAAAATAATGCAACAATAAGCAAACACAAATACAGAATAGCAGCATGCCAGAACACAAGTTTATTTCAACAACTTATATTAGTATATATTCTTTGATGTCATGTAGTGGTTTTAAGACACAAAAAGCGTGACTAGATTATTGTCATTAATGCATGCACTAATACTCCAAATACTCTGTAATGCATATGACAAAAACTATTATAGCACATTTCAGTAATTTTCTTAAGAATTTATAAAATTACTAATAATTTTATGCCCATGCTTCTATAGCAGAATTATAAAGTGCATTACTTATGGTGTAGGATTCACAAGAATTCCACTTTTACATGAAAAACTTCCTTTACTTATATATTCAGTCACAATGACACCCACCGTGAATATTACAAAACTGAATGCATAAATTATCTGAATGCAAGCAAAAGCACTGTCATCATGATTCACATCCCATTGTACCAATATCCATTATCTTTGATAATATATGAGATGAAAATGAGTACATTTTTCCCAGCAATGAATGCAAAATTATTTATAAAGTAACAGAATCAAACAAAGCAAGGATAGCAAAACAAAACTGTTCAAAGTCATGACAATCTACAGCATTCTACAGATCTCAACCATAGACTACTGCAACAATAAGGGCACACTAAACAATACAACCATCAAACATGATCTCTTTGATATCTGTAACAGGAGGGGATGACATCTAATTGTGTTTGATGTTAGTGTTGTCAGGTAAGTACTCTTTGGCTTAGACCAGAAATAGTGGAATATACAATCGATCACAACTCTGTTTATGTGGTTATTTAATATTTTATATACTATATCATATGATCTTTATGGATGCCATCCCATTGTGCTAAGTAATGACAGGCTATATGTTCAGTGTAATGCAACACAAATACTACATATCTGATCTCATGACTTACTGTATACTACATGTGTCAGTCTATGCTAAGACCGTCCTTGGGTACACCAATATAAAGCTTTACATAAGGAAGATATCTAGCAATTAAGTAGTGAGCAAAGGGGCCCCTTTTTACAAATGTTGTGATTTACAAGTTTGTATATAAGAATAAAATATGTGTGAAAAGTAATATCTAAAAATTATGGGATTATTATTATTATTATTACTACTACTACTTCCATTTTCTTGAGGAAAGCAATGTGTTGAATGTGAGATGTCGATTCTTCTCATGCTACATAACCTCAAAGTAAGTTGGTTTCTATATGTATATAATATGGCCTTTCTGTTGTCGGTTGGAATTATAAGATCACTAGCTCAGCACATCATTCATCTTTCAATTATGACCCACAAAGAAAGGACATAAGATATATATATATATATATATATAGAAACCAACTTACTTAGAGGTTACGTAGCACAAGAAAACACAATATCACACATTCAACACAATGCTTCCCTCAAGGAAACAAAAGCAATAATAATAATATTTTGTTACATAATTTTTTAGATTTTACTTTTCACACTTATTTTATTCTTATATTCAACTTTTGTACATAACAACATTTATAAAAAGGGACCCCTTTAGTCACTACTTACTTACTAGGTATCTTCTTTACGTAATGCTTTGTAATCGTGTACCTAAGGATGGTCTTAGCATAGACTGCAGCATGAAGTACACATGTAAGACATTATATTAAAAACACAGAATTTGTGTTGTGTTAGACCAAACATATAGCCTCTCATACAGTATATTTGGCCTTTCATGATCATCATCAGGTACATCAAATCACAAAATACTTTGAGGAAGAAATAATTCCAACAGTAATTTTTAATGATAAACTAAGATCTTACTCTTTACAGTGGAAGTAGAATTTATAAAGAAAATGGTTATTTCTAATATAGTTATTGTTAAAGTGTGTATGAAGGTTACAGTGTAAAAACTCTATAGCCTGTACTCCTGCTGAGGTACTTTACAATACAATCTTTTTATATACTTTAACAATGCCTGTCTCAGAAATACAAATCTTTTTCTTTATAAATCCCATTTCCACTGTAAAGGATCTGTACTCCTCACCCAATATTATTCTGGTGATAAAATTGTGAAGAATGAGATGGGCAGGGCATGTAGCAAGTATGGGGGAGAAGACAGGTGTATACAGGGTTTTGGTGGGGAAACCTGAAGGAAGGAGACTGCTTGGAGGACCCAGGCATAAATGGTAGGATAATATTAAGATGGATCTTCAGGACATGGGATGTGGGGGGTATGGACTGGACCCAGCTGGCTCAGGACAGGGACAGGTGGTGGAGACTTGTGAATGCGGTAATGAACCTTCGGGTTCCATAAAATGCAGGGAATTTCTTGACCAGCTGAAAACCAGTTAGCTTCTCAAGAAGGACTCTGCTCCATGGAGAAAGTCAGTCAGTAAGTATTTCCACTGTAAAGAGTAATGCTTCATTCTATGGCTGAAAGTTACTGTTGCAATTATTCCTTCCTCAAGGTATTTTGTGGTTTGATATACCTAATGATGGCCATGAAAGGCCGAAACATGTAGTATATATTAAATAACCACATAATTATTGTGAATAATGGTACATTAATTTATTTCTAGTTTATAAGCTTCACAACAGGACATACAGGTCAAAGTTTATCCTTCAGGTGAATTATAAAACTATTTGCTTAACTTTCTCCCACTGCACTGTGAACTTTTCCTTTCAAAAAGATGAAAGTCTGGCTGCACAGGGCTGGGCCAGGTCAGGTGGAAGTTGTGTACCAAAATGTTATTAGAACACTAAATGACTAGATATAATGAAGCAAAGAATCTTGCCCAAGTGAGTTTCAACAGTAGGTCATAAAAGGCTTTCAATGAAACTACAGTAAAATCACAAACGACTATACTAGGAGGTAGATAACATCCCCAAGCTTAGGAAAAAACAGCCTCAATTTGTACACACACACACACACACTAGCCAATATGATCATCATCATCATATTCTTACCAGCACAACAAACCCAAGCTCACAGTAACCAAAATGATATTCAGTATCGACAAAAAGGCCATCCATCCCACATGTCCCAAAGATTCAGTGTCCATTAAGTTTATATTACAGAACAAGAGCTTAATAAAATGAGAAAACAAAGTAATATCAAACACAAAACATTCATTACACACAAAAACTTCAACAGCCATGCCATAGTTCAGGTGGCTAGTCACCATCCTCTCCTCACAAAGACACAGGTTCAATCCCAGGGCAGTCTTTGTGGGATCTGTGGTGGACAAAATGGGACTAGGACAGAACTGTCTCCATATACTTTGATATCCCATATTCGAATCATACCGCTATTGTTCCATGTTCATATATATATATATATATATATATATATATATATATATATATATGTCACCAATGTTATGCAATCTTGGCAAGTGAAAGCATCATTATATAAAACAGACACACAACCTCAATTCCAAGTTTCAAAGGAAATTTTATTAATTGCTGGGGCAAATTCCCATATGTTCCCTCACAAGCATAAATCAAACAAGAATTAATATCAATACAAACACCTTGAGAGCCAAAATACTGTATTTACTCAAATGCAAGACAAGGTTGTTTCCTTAAATTTAGTGCTTAAATATGTGAGGTCATCTTAAATTCACATATGAAGCACTGAACCAGACCACGCCAAACCGGATCACTTTGAACTGGACCACATGAAGCCAAACCAAGGTCTGCATCACCAAATCGTCATGTGAGATCCGCACTCTTCTGAGATATTATGCAGCTTAGGGCAGGAATTCCTTACTGACATTTCAGGGCAGTCTACTAGTCCCACCTTCAATTGACAGGAATCCAAAAGAGAGATCAGAGCACAACTGAATTCTTATATTCTTATAATAAAAGCTAACGAGATGCACTATTTCTCACATTTATTTGAACAGGTCCACTGTCCAAAACATGTAGAGTACTTTATCAAATAAATTTAAGAAACAGAGCATCTCATTGGCTTTTATTATAAGAATATATCGCGTTGCATGGTCCTCTGAATGTCAAATTCAAATGTCAAAAGCACAACAGAATTTAACTAGTACAACCTTTTTTTTTAACTTTGTCCATTTTCTAATTTTTTAAACAAGCACGGTGTTTCGGGAGTCAGCTCTGTTTTCGTTTTCGGGCAAAGAAGCACCTAACTTGATGGACCTCTCAGACTGAGTTATTCACAATCAATGGGCACCACAGACACAGTAACTTGTTACAATATTGAAATGAGAACAGACCTAGTCCAAAGAAGTAACAGGAAAAGGGCTACTGGAAAGTTAAGAATTGAGAACAAGGCTCAAAAATAAAACCTGGACCAATCCACAAATTTCAAACTATACAAAGAGCTATGAACTGAAGACTGATCAGACCAAAAACATAACACAAAAACCCAGAACTCATGTATTTAAATTCTTAACACCACTAACACCATCTGCGGAGAAAATTGTGGGCCTTCTTCACAGGTTCAAATAAGTTTATAAACCAAAAAATATAAATGTATAATTTAGTCAGTGTGAATCATAAAGGCATGGCACTGCATCTCACCAGAAGTGACTGTGAAGGGTTTTATAAAGTGTTCTCTATCCAACGCACTGGATGAGACTGATGACAATATGCTGTGGAATGGCAGTGAATAGGATGGGAATGTTAGGAGTAAGTGTGAGGAAGACTGTGAAGATGGAGACAGTGACACTAATTGGTAAAGGTAGATAGCATCTGACATGCTTGTGTATTAAGTGTAGGAAATTAATAGTAAAATATTTTTTCTTAGCAAATTTTTATTTTTGGGAGGTAGTCTTAGATATGGATAAATTTATTTTCACTTCGTAGACATGATTTTCTGGGGAGTCGCCTTAGATTAGAGCCACACTGCATTCGGGTAAATACAGCATACACATAATTAATATCAACAAACAATATCACATTTTAGAACTGCATTCTTCTGGGTTATTGTGCAGCATGTGGTGGTAATTACTTACCAATGTTTCGGGACAACCTATTGGTTCCCTTCTTCCCCCCCCCCCTCCTGACCCTTGAAGATGGGACCAAAAGGTTGTCCCAAAACATCAGCCAGGAATTACCACTACTTGCTGCATAATAACCCAGAAAAAGGCGGTTATCATCTACTTTGCAGCAGAAGCCTGAATCACACAATGTCACATTTATGTACAAATCAAAAAGGTAAAACAAACATAAAAAGGCTTTGTACTTGAAACATTTTTTAAAACTTACCAGAAGCTAGTCCCCCTGATTCAAAACCATCTTGCTGGCCAAAGTTATCAATCATCTCAAAGCTGCCCGTGTAATCTACCTGAGAAGGAGTCGACCCATGCTGAACGAATGAACCATCTACAGGCAGAGCAGAAATTACTGCTTTGCCATCTCATATTGCACATCCACAAGCACATATACATGCCATAACACCCATCCAAAATACAAAAATGTAGTGCACATGAAAAATTAACAATCATTCTCACTTCAACATACAAGGAAATAAAGTTAAATAAAAAAGTTGATTACATTTTGCATAAGATACTCCATCTCTAATCATGAACAAGCAATAAAAAACAGTTCTCTTCATCGAACTTAAAAATATCAACAGGTTACAGTAAAAGGACCAAGAGGCACACAAAGATGCATAATCAATGTCCATAAGCTCACTCAGACTTAACTTTGTATGTACTGTATCTGAAATCATTTAACATACTGAAAGTATACTGAACATATCTTCAGGACATACAATACTGAACACTAAGATCAGCAATTTTGCTATGACGAATTACTGAAATTGAATTTGTAACATACAAAGCTATGCCCAATGAAATGTGTGTCATAAATGAACGTCTATTCTACTGTTAAGTTTCAGGAAGGATTTCATGTATAAAGTTTTCTCAAAATCCAATAAGGGGTTAAGTATTAAAAAACACAGTGAATTTGTAGGACTAAAATGATGGAAGCTATATCTACTATATTGTTTAATTCTGTAATGGAAAAGGTGAACATAAACATAAGTATAAATTCAAATAAAAATATTTACGCACAATGATATGATATATGGCATATACCAATTATTTTATAATTATAAGTACAAGTGTAACAGATTTACAGTTAGCTTAATATCAACTTGATACTGTTAAAGTGAATGAACTTGTAATACACAAGATGAAAACGTTTCACAGCAATAAGAAATAAGGAAAAATGGAGTTAGAAACAATGGAATAAAATTTAAAAAGTTTTAAATGTGTACATTAGTTAGTTTACCTAGGATCTCCCATTATAACAACATGGACATAAAATATTCTGCATGGTTCCAAGTAAATGAATAATAAATGGACATTTTGAACCAACCAGGAAATAAACATTCCAAAAGTTAACACAACCCCTTAATTACAAATTAATTACAAAATCAGTCTTTGTACTCATGGTGTGTTCCACTGTCCATAACATGTAGTTCTAGTACCCTCAATAAACTGCAGCAGTTGTGAAATCAGGCTGCACACATTTTAAATTCACTCCATTATTAACAAGAAAGTTTCTGTTACACATATTATTCAGAAGGAGGAGCATGGGGATGAGGAAATAAATAAGGACAAACATCTGACAAGCTAGTACATATTTAAAAACAGGATCAAACTAGCAACCCCAATCTAACCTGGTCTGTAACTGGAAGGAATACAGTGCACATTCTTATAATGAAACTGAATAAACAAGCATGATAAATATACACCATAGAATCAATCTCTCCCATTCAATCTGATGGGCTTAAGCCACACATTGAATTGTATGTCACATGGTGTCAAACAATAACAATGACTAAATTTAAAGATTCCAGTTACACACCAAAAGAGTTTTATTAAATGTTAACATGAGACAAACAGGAATATGTGATTTCCCCATAATTCTATATATTTGTATCACTAGCAAAATATCAGAGTTATTTTGATTGGTTTTTTCACATCTCACCACCTATTCAGAAATTTAGCCATATTGGTAATGTTAATCACTACATATTTACTTCAGGAATTCTTGTCAAGTTCTAAGCATTACATTAATAATGGGACAAAGCATTTGGTCTACTCAGCATCCTGAACAAATAGTGAAGTAAATAAATTAAGAATGTAGACTCACAGTCCAAACACAACTTTATCTATAAGCAACAATCAGCTACATATTCTGGCTATATATAGCCATCATCAGGCTGAATACAGAACCGTAAGTAAGAAAAAAACTATAATGCAATGCAATAAAAAACATAAGGGACAAGATCTAATCTTTCATCAAAGCGGAGTTATATGGAATTATCCGTGGTGCTACCCAAAATTTCCGAAAATTTGAATATACCGCGCAAACCACTATTGCTACGAACTTGCGCCGCTAGGTGCCTCTGGCTGTATCTTTCAACCGTTAGTCAGCTGACTGGTGTCTTTGTAAGTACACGTGTTTCCGAGTTTTGGCTGTTTTCTTTACACTGTTTTCATGTGTGCCTGCCATTATCAAAATGGAGGATATTAAAGAGCAAAGAATTTGCATTAAATTTTGCTTCAAGCTCAACAAAACTGCAGCTAAAACCCACTGAATGCAAAAGGAGGCCTTTGGTGAGCAAGCTTTAAGCCATGCAAGAACATTTGAGTGGTTTAAGCTTTTCAAAGATGGCCGGGAATCTGTGGAAGATCGTAAACATTCTGGTCGACCGTCCACATGCACAACTCCGGAAATGATTGCGAAAGTGCGTGCAGTTATCCTAGAAGACAGGCTATCCACGATGTTTGTAATCGCATTGGACTGTCATACGGATCATATCAACGCATTCTAGCGGATGATCTGAACATGAGACGAACTGCAGCAAAGTTTGTTCCTCGTCTCTTGAACATTGAACAGTGAGACCATCGGGTCCAGGTGTGCACCGAGCTGCAAAAAGCAGTTAGACATGATCCTCACTTCTTGTCCAGGGTCATAATTGGTGATGAATCATGGCTGTACGGTTATGACCCAGAAACAAAGCAGCAGTCTTCGCTATGGACGACGCCATCCTCTCCGTGACCGAAAAAAAGCACGCCAAGTTCACAGCAACATCAAGTAAATGCTAATCTTCTTTTTTGACATTCAAGGAACTGTGCATAAGGAGTTTATTCCACCTGGTCAGACTGTCAATGGGAAGTTTTACTGCGAGGTTTTGAGACGACTGAGGGAAAATGTGAGGCGCAAATGGCCTGAGATGTGGAAGAACAGAGACTGGTTGTTGCACCATGACAACGCGCCTGCACACACCTCGCTCGTTGTGAGGGAATTCCTGACAAAAAATAACATGACCACTGTTCCCCACCCTGCCTACTCACCTGACCTGGCCCCCTGCGATTTCTACATGTTCCCTAAAATGAAACTCCGGTCGAAAGGGCAGCATTTCGTATCCACTGAAGAGATCCAAGCAGAATTGCAACAGGTACTAAGCACACTAACGTCGGCAGACTTCAATGAGTGCTCCCAAAAATTACGAAGTCGCTGGGATCATTGTATACAAGCCCAAGGTGACTACTTCGAAGGTGACAGTGGAAATTAGGACTTAAAGTAACTATTCATGTTATTACGAGCAAATTCTCAGAAATTTTGGGTAGCACCACGTATAATACACAGAAAAAATGTGGAGGTTTCAGGATTTTGTACAATTATGTAACTTACAGAAAGCTTTTAAAAAAATTCAGAAGTGATGCCTGGGTACTGAAGAAAAGAGAGGAACAACATTTAGAAGCAGCACAGATGAAATTTTTAAGACACCTTCTTGGAATAACAAAACTAGATAATGAAAAAAACCATTGTATTAGGGAAAAAACAGGAGCAGAGAATATAGTAAAGGAAATAAAACAGTACCAGGAAAAGTGGCTACAACACATACAGAGGATGGACAAAAACAGGATACCTAAACAAGCACTACAATATA
>Ga0268261_10003165_pt1 | contig 12009 bp, 4 predicted proteins | sample TergutNc150P1_FD_190353 | JGI IMG/M metagenome (GOLD analysis project Ga0268261, IMG submission 190353) | Nasutitermes corniger P1 segment gut microbial community from laboratory colony in Florida, USA - Nc150 P1 (SPAdes) (version 2) | ecosystem: Host-associated > Arthropoda: Insects > Digestive... | reverse complement strand
CCTGGCCCTGCTATCCCACTCGAATAGGAAACAGGGACATTTTGTGTAGCCTCTTTGTAGTCCCAGCAGCAATCCAATGACCTTCAAATCACCGCATATTTGCCACTCATGCTCGTGGTATTTAATTTTTTCAAGCACCAACTTTAATGTCTCATATGATTCGGGCAGTTTTGTGGAGTGTGCAAGTGGTATGAAAGCTAGTACATTGCTGTTATGAAGCAAAACGACCTTAAGACTTCTTTTGAAAGAGTCGATAAAAAGACGCCAGGTGCTAGGATCATATTCTCTCTCTCCCAACTGATGCAGAAGATTACGAATATCCGAACAAAATACAAGTTGATCTTCCTGTGCATAATATTTTCGAAATTCTTTCTCGCGATTCCTGTACCAAGAAAATTTAACCCCGGATGCCAACACGTTCTTTTCGCGCAGCCTTGAACCGAGTAATTCACTCTTTTCTTTGGTGAGCTGTAATTCCCTTATCAGATCATTCAATTCGGATTGAGTAAACTTGTCTATTGGTCTGTCATATTGATGTGGCTCGAAATACATTTCTTTAGTGACCGATTGCAAGGAACTGCTTTCAGATTCATCACTCAAGTTATCAGGTGGACTAGGTACTGGTAAGTCAGTTCCATGAGGAACAGGCCGTATAGCTGATAAGAGATACTAAAATAACAGAATTGCGCCACAACTAGACGTGAAATGAAGAAAGTGACATCATTTTCGGACTCAGGGCATCGATTGCCATTAAAAGAACCTATTTTCTATTTTACCGCAAAATCATGTTGACTAGTGTTAGTTATCTAATAAACTGCACTGTCAGTCAAAGCTGCAAACCTGCATATATTATGTGTGACAATATGCAACAATGTTGACATTTGGCAGCATATGTTACAACAACTGTCTGCCCACTTCATAAATATAGCAAAATCGTTTGGATTCAGCCTCTTTTGCAGTTGCTTGTTAAGTGTTTTATTATGGTAGTATACTCGTTCTCTGTCAAAACATGGGCAATGAAATTCTACAACAGAAAACCATAACTAAATTTTTAACAGAAATGCCATACATATTTAACCACTTTTTATAACATATTGATGGAAATGGAAAAATGTGCACAGCAGTGGTTTCTGTGTGACTGCAAGCAAGGGGACACTGACAAAGATGAATGATCTAACAATAACAAACTTTTCTGAAGCAGTTATGCAGATGTGTAATATGTGGCTCAAATAATGAGAAATGATTGTAAACTTTCTTTATGGAAATTAGAGTTATACAGAAATCATTAAAAATATTTTTCAAAAGAAATATGAACATCAAGATGATGGTACAAAGGTGTATCATCAAGAAGAAGAAACCTGTACAGGCTTTTCAGAGAGGATTTTGGAATACTGTAATTGGTGATGAAGCCTAAGTTTTCCAGTGTGACATCACAAAATAATAGCAGGCCTCCTGTTGTTATGTTCATGTGCAGAGTGCGGTGTAGCATTAAAGCAGCAAAACAAGTGAATCTGGTGACATCTACAACCAGCTGACCCATGAGACATAGCAACATGTTGGCTGGGAATAAACAACAAACTATTTCCCTGCTTCCTGTCTGATGTTTATTTTGACACACATCATATTTGTGAAGAAATGAAGTTGAGCCCTTCATAAGTATTGATTTCTGAACATATGTACTGGTCTGCAATATGAGAATATGAGAAATATTGCTCTCAAGCATTCCCCAGAGAATATCATTCACACAATATCCACTGTGACCTGCAACAAATGGACAATCTTCGTTGTGACTACTATTCTTACCAGGGGCTCAAAGTCATACATGAACATAAGCAGAGGCTCAGTGATGTACATAAGTTGATTCAGTCAGTCCAGGACTGTGTGAAGTTATGCAATGCAGCAGGTTGTTTGAATAACTGAGGAGAAACTCAGTTAGTTGGTGATCCTACTGATATGCAGGTTCCAGTTAATCTGTAGGGAAGTACTGACATGGAAGTCACATACTATGAGACAGCAGTATAAACTAAACCTGTAATTCAACACTGCTTGAACATCTCTTTTCACACATTTGTAACCCATTTCTCTAAAACTCATTTTAGCATTACCCTCCCAAATTTGTCATTGTTTTCTACACACGTGACTTTCCAAGTTATGATTGTGATGTTAAGGACACACCTCTACTGTGAAATAAATAAAGATGGAATGGTCACATGGTACTGGGCCAAATTCAGTTTCATTACTTATAGAGCAGTGACTTTGGACTGGGTCCTCTACTACTTTCACAGTATATTCTTCTAAGAATATAGCAGTTATATTTTGAAATTCAAGCCAATTAAAAATGAATGACGACTCAATTCTTTTCACACAGGTATCACTATACAAGAACAACATAGTTCTGGTTATAAGGTCAGATGACCAAAGCTGATGTCAGCCTCATAAAACAGCTGCTAGTTACTAGTAGCTACTGTCAAAAGAATATACATACTGGCCATTGGTCTGTCATCACACTGATTAAACAAGCTGGAATTAAAAAATAACATTTGCACCCTGTGGTTTATCTGTTTGTCCATCTGTCTCTTGTTGCAACTCACTTCCTGCTTTCATGCTCCTCCTTCTTTGCTAGGAGTTGCCTCTTCCAGGGGGGAATGGCCTGGAGGCGTTTCTGCTCAGCCTCCTTCAGCATCTGTTCCTCAAGTTCCTTGCGAGCTCGCTCTGCTGCCTTCTTGGCCATCATCTGTCTCTTCCACGCTGGAATTAAATTCCCTGTTGCATCCTTCTCTGGAATCTGTAGAAAAAAATTGCATGTAGTCAAATGGCTGAGTACAGTAATATCAGTGGGCAAACCAAGACAAGCAGTTGGTTTTATAGTTTCATGGTAATGGTGTTAGTGCAAGTCCCTGAGTAAAAGAAGTTCTTTGATGACATAACATCAGGCATTCTTCTTTGCTACTCTGTGACTGGAACTGCATTTATAATATACACAGTAAGCTTTCATACAGTCTAAAAATTGCCCTCTTTTACTTAACAATCAGAGAATTACTTCACTATACATTAAAGACTTCAGGGCTGCTATACCACATATAGTTCATTACTTTACATTTCATGTATGCCACTGTACTATCACAGTTTGAGTGGCAGGCAACACATGTAAGTACCAGTTTTCCGAAGAAAATGCATTAAGGCATTAGCTGATTTCAAAATGCAAACTGGCCACAGAATAATGCAGTGAGCATCAGCTCTGGTTCAAGTGCATGTCCTTCAACCCAACTGCGCCCAGCAGGTGCTGGGCGCCCCTGTACCATATTCCTTAGCTTATGTATATAAGGCTAGACTGTCTTCTATGGATGTTCTCAAAATAAAGAAATACAGCTACCTGGAAACCATAACCTGTCCTTACTGACTGGGGTTTGAGAGAGAGAGAAATAGAGATAACTATCACATTAACAATTAAAAATAATAATTAAACCATGTTTTATTTCTGCTTTTTTATTACATTTATTTTTCCTTTTGTTAATTTAATTTTCCAGTTTAAAAATATGGTGAATTTTTTTTACTGCTCTCAATTTTTAATCCAGATGTAGGTACTATATCCAGTACAAAAATATGCATTCAGCTTATTTAAATAAACAACAACAAAATCAATCAACAACAGAAGATTTCATAGATAAATATCCAAGAAGTGGATTTTATCACTCTTTTATCTCTATATCCTAACAGACGACATATATTTTGTAATTTTACAATAACACATTCACTCAGCGTTTGTGTATTTTAAACTTAACTGACAATTATCATGCATAACAGTAAGAAAATAAACGATTGTAATACTCCACATATTGGCCTAAGGAACTGTAAGAGTCTCCTTAGCAATGGGTTTGAAATAGCCAAAACATAAGAACTGTATGGTGCTGGGTTATTATGCAGTGAGTAGGGATAATTTCTTACGCACAGCCAATACATGTTGGAGTAAAAGTTAATATAGGATTTTGTGTACTTGGTTGACTTTATTGTTTACATTGAAAGACACTTTAAAAATGCATTACTAACAATTACTTGATCAGAACACCTGAAGTATTTAAAATATTCTGCACAAGAAAGCAAGCTTGAGGGTTCTTAGTACAGATGTGAAGGGTAAAGAAGGTTAAAGATCCATACTGTCAGCACTGTACTCTAATGACTGAAGGAGGCCACACCTTCTCAACAAAATTATTGGCAGTCAGCTGTCTCGTGATTTCAGTAAACATTTGCTTCTCCTGTTGCTCCTCCACCTTGGCACGCTCCACCTTCAGCTTCTTGATTCCTGTTATGTCCTTAGACATCTTTAGCTCTGCTATAAGGTCCTCTTTCTGTAGCAGGAATGGCTGATCTCCCACTGCAACAGAATATTTATGATACAATTCCCATGTAACTCCGATCATTAATTTTGTTCTTAGTGTTTGGTTTATATGCCAATACTCAGATCATTCTACATTTCATAAAGTGGCAGCTTACTTATAAACTACAGATCATAAAGAACATGGAACAAAGTAATGATGGAATACTCTAAAGAAAACAGACAAACTGAGGCAACCACCGAAAAGTGACCAGTATCACATTCAGCTTCTGTAAACAATTGTACATCAAGTATATTTGCATGCTGTCTCCTATCTATAAACACATAATCAGTTGATTGAGAGTATTCCCATCAGGCAATGTCCAAGTGTATTTATGAATGCTTTATGTCAACATTGTGCTGCTGACAGTTTCATTTTAGATGTGGCAAAGTTTTCTCCTGCAACACCCGTAACATTACTAGTTTCATGTAAACTCTCATTCATGACTGTTGGCTTCAAAATGTATTCTCTCCCTCACTTCAAATCAGAACACCCAACACAATTTTTCATAATGCGTTTACAGAATTGATCAAATACCTACTCTGGTTCCTCACATATACTCTTCTGTGCATCATCACTTTTATCCCTAGTTGGGGCATATGCATTCAGAATGAACACTTCACATCAGTGTCTTTTGAGCATTGTATTTTACATCCATTCACTAAGAAACTTTATTCTCTTAACTGCTGATATAATTCTCCTATGCACAAAGAATCCTCTCCCTAACTGATAGTTTTGATTCCCTCTTTTGCAGATCTGATGTTCTGTTGTCCCACTAAACAGTAACTTATTCTTAGCCAAGTCCCTTTAGCTGTGTCAACAAACGAAGACTACAAAAGACTCCACATATTCCAAGTTGCAAATCTCATGTCCTTTTGGGGGGGGGGGAATCATTTGAAATAATCCTCCTAGTGTGAGGCACTGTGCTACATTTTGTAACATGCTGGTTTTTTTTTTTTTTTTTACATGAAGAGATGTTAGCCCCTCACCCGCCACCCAATCTGCAGGACTTGTTACTGTTTGTTCATTATATTTGTTACCCTCTGTATATGGGGGCTGTCTCTTCCATCCACAACCTGTGGGATGCACCATGCCATGGTGAAAAGGAAGAACTAAACATTGTTCTCTATCTATAACTTTAATCACAAGGTGGTGCATATATACATATATGTGAGAGTGTGGTCATGCTTCGATAAACTGTGTGTGCTTTCACTTGTGTCCTGTCAACTGTTAAGGTTATAGTCATGGCCCATGAGGGAATGAAAAGCCAGTTGCAGAGTAATATTCAAACCACATTCTTGGAAATGTGTAGTTACGATGTAAACTGCTGTTCTGAAAAGTAATTTCAAATGTGACACAAGTCATGAGATGTTTTAGAAATCATGAAGGAAATAACAAGTGAACACGTATGTTCTAATTAGAGTTAAAAATTGACAGTCAAAACACAACTAGTATATGTTGGTTTTTTTATTTGTTTGTCACAGTGACTACATGTTTCGGCCCCAATTAGGCCATCATCAGGTCACAAGCAAATTATATAATAGGGGGAGCTAGAATGCTGTAACACATAAAATATATAAAAAAACCTAAATTCCAAAGTCTATAATTACAACGAGATCTCGCTGTTGTCATTATATGTAGACGTCTTTTATCTGTATAAAAATTCTCATGGATATTTAATAAATTTTACATATATGCTGTAGAAGGGCCGTGTTTGGGTCTTCTTCTGTTTTTATACCGTTGTCGGCATTTGTATACTATCCTGTATGCAACACAATATTTGAATGTAGAAACGTTGAGGACTTGTTATTGATTTTGCTCTATGATCTGTTGATACTATGTATGTATAAACATGTAAGTTTTAAAATCACTCGGTCTAGGGAGATCGTCAGCTGCCGTTTGTTGTGCTGATATTACCCTCTAAAACAACACAACAAACGGCAGCTGATGACCTCCCTAGACCAGAGTGATTTTAAAACTTACATGTTTATATGTACATAGTATCAACAGATCATAGAAAAAAATCAAAAACAAGTCCTCAGTATTTCTACATTCAAATATTGTGTTGCATACAGGATAGTATACAAATGCCGACAACGGTATAAAAACAGAAGAAGACCCAAACACGGCCGTTCTACAGCATATATGTAAAACTTATTAAAAATCCATGAGAATTTTTATACAGATAAAAGACGTCTACATATAATGACAACAGCGAGATCCCGTTGTAATTATAGACTTTGGAATTTAGGTTTTTTATATATTTTATTTGTTACAGCGTTCTAGCTCCCTCTATTATACAATCTGCTTGTGACCTGATGATGGCCTAATTGGGGCCGAAACATGTAGTCACTGTGACAAACAAATAAAAAAACCAACATACACTAGTTGTGTTTTGACTGTCAATTGTTAACCCTAATTACATATTTCAAACACAACGGGGATGAACCACCTCAAGCGTATGTTCTACCTGGTACGTGCAATCAGCAGTAACTTCCCGAAATCAAGAGTTTAGATTTAATAAATATTTGCTCACTGTTGTGGTACGCAAAACATATCTGTGAAGTATGTTCATTTTCACGTGCACAGTTCTGTCGGCATAGTGACTGGGCTGTAAGCTGAATGATTGAAGAAGTGACATTCAGTTCCCTGTAGTAGAAAAGATTCCTTTCTCTTCTAAACCATCCACACAGGCTGTGTGGTCCAACCAGCCTCTTAGCCAAATGGTACTGGAAGCTCTTTCCCTTGCTGAATAGTGGTCACTGCATGAAAATAGGCACTAACCTGTCTCTGACTCTGATGTTAAGAACGTGTGAAACTACACATCTATTCACCCATGTCTTAATGGCATGCGGCTCTTTTAAGTACAGGAAAAATTACAAATTTACTTTTCTTCACAGGCAGAGAGATGGCACTATATTGCCATTACTACATGCAAATAAACCGCAGCCACTGTAAATGATGCAAAAGTCACACATAATTGAGTTAAAATTCAGTCATCTCATCTCTTCCAAACTGTGTATGCTAGACATTTCTTTTCCTAAACGTTACCTTTAGATTCCTTTCTCTTTTTTTCATGACTTTGCTTTCATTCACTTAATATTTCTTCCACCAATTTTTTGTGTGATGCATTAGTTAGACTTCATGACTGTTGACCCATAATGTTCTTTTATCCCCAGTTTGCACTGCTTATGGGAGAAGGTGAATAAAACTGGCAGAAATGGGATGTGTGTATTGAGATTTGATGCCAGGCATATCAGAGTAAGCATTGTCACATTCCAGGCGAATATATTCATAGTCACAACTGCAAGAACCTCATGCCTGACAACAAGTGATAGGCTGAGTGCTAGGTACCTCTACTGCTGATCTTTCTAGTGTTTCCTGTCACTGTGTTTGATGTTTTGTAAGGAGATGGAGTAAATCTGGATGGTATTCTGCTTCTATACTACATGAGTCTTTGACTACTCTCAGACTGGCAAACAATTTGACTAAAAGGGGTGGTCAATCACAAGCCAAATTCAAAACCTTTCAGGGCAAACACATCCAAGATGGTCATATGACACAACAGTTAAGGATTTAAGAGCTTCCATAGACAAGTAATTGAAATGCTATCATGTCTTATTGACTGTGCAATCTGAGTATCGTGGCTGAGCTACCTGGGCATGAAGCATACCTCTCGTCACATCCATGAAACATAGTACCTTAAGTTGGTCAAAGAAATCTGGGCATGGGAGATGCCATTTGCAGCTGTGTGGTAAAATCAGAGGACAAGAAAATCATCAAGTACAAAAGCATCTAAGAGTATGCACAAAAGTCTTATGAGTATGCATGTACATACTTCACTGCATACTCTTGGTCACTAGTGAAAGTTTATAAATTGGCACCAGTGATTCCTCCATTCCATCCACATAAGCCTTCACCAGTGTAACCCAAAAAACACCCTACAGTTATTACAGTTAACCTTTAAGAACCGTGCGTCCTATATATAGGACGGGCATACCACTACCCTCCAGATGTTGCATTTTATATATATTTTTTCAACAAATATAAGTACTGAGTATTTTAAACATGCTGCACACTCTCCGTTTTTCTCTTTAAAATGCCGTTTATTTCATAATGCTACCTTTTTTGGTTCCTGTATTATTCACATTTTACATAGAGGGTGTGCTAAAATTTAAATGTAAAACTCCGGTGCCAAAAGGTTAATAGTGAAGATGGAACTGACTCATAGCCACGACTGAAATTAGTAGGTTCTCTGGTCCACCTGAATATGGAGGCAGATCCTGCCTCAGAAACGTAAGGATTATTGGCGTGAAATGATGAACAATGTCTAAAATATAAGTCACAACTATGACCATGTAACACTGTTGGAAAATTTTGAAGTTGAACTACACGTGACTCACTTTCACTGTGAACTTTTGAACTTTTAAAATACTCAACTAAAAGCTGACACACTGTACAAAGAGTTTAATAACTGTAAAAATCAGAACAAATTTACTTATCAGACTTCATACGCACAGCCACCAGCTGTGTTCATGATCGAAGTGGAACAGTCCCAAATGGATGCAACTAAGTAGTCACTTGGAGTAACACATTATCTCCCCGCTATGTCAACATTCACAGCACAGGACAATGAGCGTTCATACCCTTACCCAAATTTCCCTGCCCACTTTTGGTGTGAGTTGGTTTCAAGGCATGTTAGCGCCTAAACGAAATTCAAATTTAAAAGTCAGTTACTTAATGTGACACTAGAACCCGGGCAATCAAAACAAAGAAAAGCAAAAGCTTGCCACTGTCCCTTAGACATGTGCCTGGATAGTACCATAAATTAGGTTATCATCGCTTCCATCTGAATCATTACTGATTCATCATTCACTTAAACAATACACCGATAATGCGAGCTATTGAAAGCGTCATCATATAAATGACACAACAATAAACATCCGTGGGTTTTGGTGCGTTCAGAAATTAAGGTTGCAAAAATGCGTTAAGTAGATTATATCTGTTTGTCCGACCAACTGCCCGCATGAAATAACTGGAGTACCAATTTTCATGAAATATGACGATCGAGGAGTTTTTTTTAAGAATATGTAAACTTATTCCATTTTCCGTCAAATTAGCCAGCGGTAATGGATACTTTATATGGGCCCTCTACGAGGGTTCCTGTACCCATTGTATAGGAGGCTGGGTGGGCCCCAGGGCCGGTCTGAATGGGAGCGGAAAATTCGCCTCCACCGGCATTCGATCCCCGAACCGTCCAGCCCGTAGCAAGTCGCTGTACTGACTAACCCCGGGAGTAAAACGGCCGGGGCGTGGCATTGACCACCCACCCCCATCTGGCGCTGAGGTTTATGAAGGAGTAGAGTATACCTCTACTCCTCCTCTTCGTGGCCTATTCTAGGGTGAACTTCACCTTTACGGGGGTTCCTGCCGATACTTCATGCATAGCTAAGTAAATATCTGAGCAAAAAGTGTTTGAAAGAATAGTTACAAGGAAAAAATTAACTACGCATTTCATATCTAAATAAAATTATTCCGCATGTAGTAACAATTCTCGTGACAGTTAAGTAAAAGTGAGCAAGCGTGCTAGAATTGTCACGCCAAGCGTATTCTTCCGGACAATGGCAACATTACACGGACCTTCTTTCTGTGCTTTTACAGCTAGACCACCCACCTCCTTCTAGTGCCGGCTTGCGAATGGGTCGGAGTTGTACTTCTACCTCCCTACTGTGCTTGCATAGGCATGTCATGAGGAGACCTTTACTTTTACAGGTAGACTAATACAAAGCAAATGCCAAAACAATTTCTTTTGAATACAAGGCAATTTTAAATTTCTTAAATGATTAACAGCAACTTCCTGAACATTGTCATTTCACTTGGCACTGGCCTTTTAAGGTAGCTATTACGAAACCGAGGATATTTCCAAAGCAATTTTATCGTGTTTAACTACATAATAGTCTTTCCCTATCTTATACTTTGCAAAATGTTCATCAAACTAAACAAGGCAGGCAAAGCACGTATAACCGTACACTGTGGCGCGTTTGTGCAACCATTGTTGCAGTTGAAATGCAATAAGTATTACATATTCTGAGTGCCTGTTTGTGGCCCTAGGTATACAGCAAGCAAAGCGCATGAGCCGTATTATATTGTCGTCTGTGGCATGTCTGGTTCTGCTATATTCTTCCACATTATCTCATAAACGTCACGCTTTCCGAAAAACGTTATTGAATTTTCTCGACAGATTTTCGAAAAATACTCAAATATCATATTTAATGAAAATCCCTTCAGTGGAAGCCGAGATGTTCCATGCAGACGGACAGACAGACATGACGAAGCTAATAGTCTCTTTTCACAATTTGGAGAACGCGCCTAAAAATGTTTCACACAGGACCCGAATATTAAAAAAAAAAATCTAATGGATTGTGTACCAACACCGTGTCGTATGATGATCATTTTTTTTTAACTCTTTCAAGTTCGATTTGCCCAGCAACTTAAATGCAGACATCTTCAAAGTATATGTAATATAAATCCAATACGTTGTTTCCTATATCAAACATTCCGGCAGACAGACTTCCCCGCTGTGCATTCGATATATATCGAATTATATTTATTAATGCGAGATATTACAGAACAAACAGCATTCAGCAAACGTTTGTCACGCCTGTGAATCGCTTCGCAACTGTCGAGATCCTTATCGCACTAATGGAAAGCACACTCGCTCTTCTTATTCGCTCTGGTGACATTTTAACGGATGAGTATAACAGATCCCTTTCAAGCTCCAGCGGGGCGGATATCCTTTTAAATGGCTATTATACAGGGCACGTGTAACCAGCGAGAACACCACGAAAGTTTCCGTTATCAACTACAGAAGATTCTAACTGCAGTTGGACTACATGTCGCCTTTGTGGCATGGCGGCACGGCTGTGCCAACACAAACGGTCTTAACTTGTTGGTTTTGTGAAAAACATTGTTCTTTAAATGCGAAATATGATAAAATTAAAGCATATTAAATACAAGACAGGCAATGTACAATTTTTAGTGGAAGGTCAATATACACACAGCGTACCGATACAAACATCATACCTGGGGAAAAACGGCTCTAAAAAACAGCAGTATATGCCCCCACAACTAATACTAGATACCTGGCCATCAACCTCGAGGGATATCTACAAAATTAACGACAACTACAACCACTAATTGAACAGCTTCACATAATTTATCTTTTAACATGTGCTTATGTATATTTTTAGCTTTTAAATTTGTATAGTTCAATAACGTCAACTACAACCACCAATTGAACAGCTTCACATAATTAGCTTTTTAACATGCCCTTATTTATATTTTTTAGCTCTATATTTATATAGTTCATTAACGAGATCTCGTTGGATGAATCCTACAATAATAATGTAAAGACAGCTAACTTGATTTTAAAGTTTAAGATCATATGCCTTATAGGCGTTATGGACAGTATTATACTCTAATATATTTTACTAGACCTGAAGATGGCCCGAGTGAATGGGTCGAAACATGTAGTCGATATATAATAACAATAAAGTAACTAAAGCTTAATAGCTGACAGAAACTTACAGCTGTGTTATGACGGTTTACTTACATATGTGTAATTGACAATTATACC
>Ga0268261_10003164_pt1 | contig 12010 bp, 10 predicted proteins | sample TergutNc150P1_FD_190353 | JGI IMG/M metagenome (GOLD analysis project Ga0268261, IMG submission 190353) | Nasutitermes corniger P1 segment gut microbial community from laboratory colony in Florida, USA - Nc150 P1 (SPAdes) (version 2) | ecosystem: Host-associated > Arthropoda: Insects >... | reverse complement strand
GTTTTATAGCTTTATTATTATTATTATTATTATTATTATTATTATTATTATTATTATTATCGTTGGTGCACTGGTGGGTATGTCCGAATGGACCGACCACACTCTTCCGAACAAAGGAACCTAACGGCAGAACTCGAACAGTTCAGACCTATAACTAAAACGAGCGAAATGAAGGCAAATCAAAACAGTAGAGCCTGCATATAGGAACCATGCCATCAGTTGCCACGTCAAGTTTCTGACTTACCTGTTGAAGGTCGGCGTTTAACTCACGCAAATGATCAAACGCAAAAAAAGGGGAAACCGTTAGGTACAAAAACTGCCCACTTCTTCAAGCGCACTGTTCTTGGATGCATTAAAGACCCCGACGATTCACTAACTGAAGCAACCTAGGCGTTTATCTTGCGGAAAGACCATTCGTTGATAAGGACCTTCTGATATGCTATCGCAATAGTCTAAACGTCACATCATCCTGAACAGCGAAGGATGAGAGCTTCATGTCATTTGCTTTGCTCCATGAATTTCCATATGATTTATAATCATGGTAGAAAATGTATTTGTGAGGAATTTACATACAACATCTTCTGCGACAGGATAATATTTAGGGAGGTACGTATGTACCAACATTTCGGAAGCGCTGGTATCTACATACCAAAATACATTGCGCCATATTGCAGAAGATGAAAATCATCATAAACACCGGTGTGAGAATTACCAGTATGTTCAACCAACAAATGCACAAAGTACTCGTAATTGTTAACACTTACTTATTTCTTATAAGTCAAACATGTTTCGATACCTAAGTATCAGGGAGCTGTTCGTATGCTACAGTTACAAACCAACTGATTGTAATCGATTATATATGTAGGTGTTACACATTAAAGGACTAAAACATTAAAATATCGTAAAAACAGTAAACTGATAAACTTCCTAAGTTGTTTTAGTCTTTTAATGTATAACGCTTACAGGTATAAACGATTACATTCAATTTCATTGTAACTTTAACATACGAATAGCTCCCTGATGATACTTACGTATTGACATTTTGTGAGAGTTATAAGAAATAAGTGTTAACAAATACTTTGTGCACTTGTTGGTTAAATATAATAGAAATTCTACCAAATGCACGGTACGCGCTGTATCAGATCGGTGTGAGAACGTCATATGTAGCAAATTACATAGTGCCTAATATAGGCAAAGAATATCTCACAGGGCGAAAATTTGTGGCCTTCACCAATTGAGAATGATTCGGTCAAGTCAGCAGCGCCCTCATTTTTCCATTAACACGCAGAAAAAAAATCTGTTTTACCGTCCCCTTTCAAAGAATTTCGGAAGGTTGTGGCTATGCGCTTATTTGTTTCATATGCGCCAGGCGAAAGATGCGGGTAGATTCACTGCTCAGGTCAGTGGTTAACCCTTATCCTGCTAACGTGGAGAAAATGGTGAGCTCCTAATAAAGCCAGCAAATAGCAGATGAGATTTAATTCGGGATTTAAAGGGTTAAGTAATGATTCTGTGAATGCGTTTCCATGTTGCCAGGCCCTACGGCTGCATTAGACCTGGGTTTTCCACTTTTCTCCAGCAATTATTAATTGGGTATAAAAGTCTCCCTGTAATATACAAGAAGTAATCTTAACTGCATGCATCCCGTGTGCTGGAGAATAAATAAAAGCAGATACAACCGTCAAAAACATAACTTTATAAAAATAATAAGTTAACCAGCCACGTGTTTCGACCCTCTAGAGATCATCTTCAGGCTGATATTTGAAACATACTAGGAAGTACACATATCATGTTTGGAAGGGACATCCCGCTTCTTACAGGTTTTTGTTACAAGTCTGATCTTTACATACAACTTAATTTCAAGATTAAAATTGAAGAATGAAATTACGAGATTAAAATTCAATTGCAAAAAGTTAATGAAAGCAGTTATTAAAATCTTTAGTTTTTAAAAATTAGCAGTTGTTGGTAGTGGAATTTTGCTGGTAGGTGTGGTTTTCCGTAACAGTACACAGTAATTATAAATGCTGTGATAGCTTCTGTTGTTATATGGGTATATAAGAAGCAAGATCTCCCTTCCGCACATGATCTGTATACCTCCTAGTATGTTTCAAATATTAGCCTGAAGATGACCCCTACAGGGTCAAAACATGTAGCTGGTTCACTTAATATTTTTATAAAGGTGTGTTTTTGACGGTTGTTAATCTGCCTTTATTTATACACACGAAGGCAGAGAGTAGTAGTACTTTGCCCTGACTTCAGCTCAACGCCACGCACCGGCTGCTTTACCCCCAGGAAGAGCCCCGGTCATTAGAAGACAATATGCATTATTACCAGAATAATCCAAGAATGAGATACTCAACAAATACAAAACGCATAAAACGAAATGGAATTCATACAGAGGTGAAATAAAGGGATGACGTGGGAGACCTTGGTGTATCCAGGACACGAAGAATAATATTAAAAACCATCAAGAAACAATAAACGTTTGAGGAAAGGGACATTATTCATCTGCTCATACCTGAAACCAAAGGCAGGCTCTTGCAAACACGGTAATCAGCATGGTACCCAATAACCGACGAGAATTTACTGACAGTCTGTGCTCAAGAGTTTAACTACACAGCAATGTTGCTAACCGCCACGCTTTTGATTACAACCAACTCCCAAAAGAACGCAAAACAGTACTTAAAAATGGAATCCAGCCGACTCAGCAATTAACACAATTGCCATATGCAGATAATACGGGTAATGCCTTACTAGCTTAACTAGAGTAAGAATTACAAATGATGACGCACCTAGAGTTTAAAGTACAAATACTTTACCACCAAATACTAAACGCATGACAGATTAACATGCTGCAGTAACAAAGTGTCAATACGCTGGTCGGCAATATAATTACTAAGAAAGGTACAACACCTTTGTACATTATCCAAGAACACAAAGAGGTACTGAAATACAATGCGATAAACAACACAGTAAACAGAATTATTAGGCGGAAAAAATTTCAGAAAACCGACGTCATAACAGCAAGAAATTCACAGCAAACCATTGGTCTTTTTTATTTAAAGACGCACAGTAATGACGAAGCAAAGATTGTTTCTTCGACCTTTATTACAAAAGTAAGATACCAGCGAAATATACAGGATGAGAAGGTACGGTCATATTGTATCTGAATACCGACAGACCTGATGTTGTGTGTCCCTAACACAGTTAACTACTTTTGGAGGAGGAGAAGGTAAATTTATCTTGGGCAAGGCTTACAAGCTACACGAGATAAGGACGACCCCATGTTTGCATTTGTTGGTGACGTTATTCTGCGGTACATGGGAACACAATAAGGCATCAGCATTCGCCACGGAGGCCTGGCCAGACTAACTTCCGACAAATGAATATGAAAGTCCGTTTCTACCTCTTTGACGATTATTTTTGCGTATTTAACGACGCTAGCAATACACACTACACAGCGTCGAAAAATCTGATACCGCATAAAGAATTTGGAGAGATGCGAAAGCAGGTGATCGTGGCTTAAAATAGGTACTCATTTGCCTGGCGCTGAGAAAAACCACGAACAACTTAAATCAGAATAGTCGCTGGCTCTGCACAGAATCAAACGGGGCACCACCAAACTCGAGTCGGGAGCTTCGCCGCTTCAGCCAAATTGCGCAGTAACTAAAAGAAGTGGGATGCACAAACGCCGGGTGCCAGATTGCCGTGGCGACTAAATTTTGAATAGTGGCCCCTCATATTGGTGAATCCTTGTTATGGAATTTGCTGCATAGTACCCTTCTGTAGCCTCGAATGTTGAAGTGGCTTCCAGATATCTGGAAAATTTGGGCACACCTGTACTAAAATATAATACCTTTATTATAATACGTCGTATTACCAATATATGTGCAAAGAGCCGCCAGACTTTCTACTGTAACGCATAAGCCTAATATAGTTGCACACATGTACAAACAATCCCTCGTTTCATCAATTTGCCATTCTGTTCTTATTTTCTTGGGCTCACAGCGTCGACGTTAAAGGAATAAATATGAATAAAACGTGTGTGGAATGTTATTCATATGCTAGCACCGACGCACCTGAAATTAAAACCGTACCAGTGCTACTTTGACCACAACAAATCCGATATTGACCGCCCTGGAATGAAGTCCGGGGCTCCCCACTGACAATCCGGCAAAGATCCCGTTTAGTTATTGCATTTACAGCTGTACATACAAAACGGATGTGAATGGCATTTCTCTCTGCCCAATTCACTGCCGCCGCTTTCAACTTACACAAAACCAACGCAGCCAAATGCGTAGAGGATTATATTCTGAGCCTCATGCGTCCATCACAGACATATTACGGACGCTGTATTTCGGCCTGTCTTGAGGTGTAGACGCCATCACATGATGGGAGAACGTCACGTCAGGTTCCCGATGGGACAACCAGTGCCTGTGCAATCTCTCCGAAATTAAAAAGATTTTCAATTGTATTCCTTTCACGAAATGTCTACAACTGCCCGTGCTTGCTGTTCCGTTGCTACGTAACAAATTGATGTTCTCTTCCAGGATTGGAATGCGCATGCGCACTAGCGATAAAGTCACGTCATGATGGGCGTTCAGAATCTCAATGGTGGTTCTCAAGCTCGTGGTACTCGCAAAACTGCTTTTTCTTTTTCGCAGCAAACGCCTTGGAGTAAAGAATGAAAATTCACAGCAATTTTCGGTAACATCGTTTGTTGCACACAAACATAATATTCTCGTAAAACCTGCAGATAATAAAGTTTTGATAAAAATATCAGTTTGAAAAGCTTACATAAATGCTGTGCTCCCGACATTTTATGTATAAAAATGTCCCGCCAGCTTCGCAATGATTTCACCAAACCCTTTCTTAACTTCATGCCTGTGCTTGTGTATAAGAAATGCCGCTAACAGTTTTCCACTTCTCAAAAACAAATATGCGTATTTAATTTTTTTTCACACGCACTTTTCTCTTCAAAGCCTCGAGCTGGTCAAACCCAGTCCTCAGCTACAGAAAGTTTCAACTGCAAACCGTCTGTCTGGTGTTCAGTAACTTCTGTATACATCACCTACTTCAAGAGCAGATGTAACGTGTCAGTGTAGCGAATATTTACTGAATGGACGAGCGGGGTTAGATTTCCTGCAGCTGTAGACAAATCTCTTCTCTCGCGCGACCAAACGAAAACAGGAGCCCACCCATCTCTCTTGCCCGTGAGTAGCGTCTTCTCTCATGGCGGGGTCTAGTGTCCTGGGCGGGAGGGTGACCGCTCATGTCCATCAAGTGTAAAGGTCAATATGCGTTGAGGTACAGCTCCATTCCCTCGCTCGTCTTACTGACTTATTAGCAACGGGACAACGTTACATTTACTTTAGCCTTCATTACAATCTGCACAAAAATTTACATTTAAAAGTTTTATTTAGATGTACAAGACATGACTTATTACTTACCTACTTACTCACTCAATCCACTGAGCAGAGGCCTGCTGGAGAAGCTAACCGGTTTTCAGCTAATCAAGAAATTCCCCGCATTTTGTGGAACCAGAATGTTCATTACCGCAATCGCAAGTGCTCACAACCTGTCCCTATCCTGAGTCAGATCGATCAAGTCCATCAACCCACCCACTTCCTGAAGATCTATCTTAATATTATCCTCCCATCTACGCCTGGGTCTCCCAAGTGGTCTCTTTCCCTCAGGTTTCCCCACTTAAACCCTGTATACGCCTCTCCACACCCCCATCCAAGCTACATTCCGCGCCCAACTCATCCTTCTCGATTTTATCGCCCGCACAATATTGGGCGAGGGGTACAGATCATGAAGTACCTCATTATGTAGTTTTCTCCATCCCCCCGTTACCTCGTCCCTCTTAGGCCAAAATATCCTCCTCAACACCCTATTCTCACACACCCTCAGTCTGCTTTCCTCCCTCAATGTGAGCGACCAAGTTTCACACCCATACAAAACAAGAGGCAAAATTACATTTCTGTATATTTTAATCTTTAAATTTCTGGATAGCAAACTGGAAGGCAAAAGATTCTGCACCGAATGACAGCTAGCATTCCCTGACTTCAATCTGCCCTTAATCTCTTCCTGAATAGAATTTTGATTTGTTAAGGTTGTTCCCAAATATTTGAACTCTTCCACCCTTTCAAAGGAACTATTATCAATCTTTATTTTGTGACTTCGTCCTGCATTCTGGTCTCGAGGATGTACAATCAGTAGTTGATCTATTGCGTCGAAATCCACATTGATGATCCCCAATAATTTCCTCTGCATATGGAGTTAACCTTGACAGCAGGATGTTGGATAAAATTTTGTATGCAGTTAGCATAAGTGATATGCCATTACAATTACTACAATCTGTTTTATCGCCCTTCTTATAGATAGGTACAATACAAGACGTGACTACCTGGTCCTTTATCAACGCCCAGAAAATACTTCATTTCTCTTTTTGCTTCAATCAGTTATGCATGTGTCACTAATACATAAAATCCGAAACACGTAACATACCAATGATATTATGAACAATTATGTAGGACACAGACTGTGCACTCTTGCAGAGCGAGGATTGGCTCAAGGCGGAACTTCATAGATTCTACTGTTTACTTGGTGTCGTTAATGTGGTTACACTGAGGGAGATGGGGTAAGCCTCATATATTGCGGCAAGAATAAAGTTGGAGCGGGGAAACTGCTGTGAGGTATCACTCATCTTCTGTTTTAACCATTTCGATGGGACTCTGGAAACCATCGTTCCTGCAAATGTTACAAAACCCGCCCAACTTAATATTTGTATTAGGAACACCGACAATGGCTCCGGGGCACAACGATATGTGCTGTCCTTGACGATGGAAGCAGATGCAATCTACAAAGTACCGAAAAAGCTCCACCACACAAAAGCGTTGCTGTAAAATCCAACAGGCAATCAAGAAGGAACAGAAGACTAATTCAGGGGGTGCTTCCTAACGGTTGGCTCACCATTTTATGTGTTCCTAGGAATTAACAGAAAACATGGAGATTAACATTTACAAAACAGACTCTGCCTGTTGTTTAAAATGCGTGTGAAACGTCGTTTCCACCATTATAATTTTAACAAGTAACAGTAAAACATCCATGATAATAGGTTCACCAAGACATGGCACGTCCTCAGGTTGCAGATGGAGAAACGGCCTTCAATACGTAGGGTAGCTGCAAATATATTGAACAAACCTTTCTCCGACAGACGACAAGAGGTGGACCTTTAGTGTGGGGGTTGGGGGAGGTGCTAAGAAGTCCTAATCATAAACATTTGCCTTCTTACAAAAAGCATACATGCCTCGGGCTTACTCTGATACTTTAATAAAACCTAAGCAGTGGAAGAGGGACATGAGATATGGTACATGAAATATAAGGAGCCTGTATGGGTCAGGATGGCTTACAACAGTGGCCAGAGAATTATTAAAGTATAAAATAGATCCAGTTGGTGTACAGGAGGTTAGGTGGGACAAAGGGGGCACTAAGTGAAGAGGACTATATTTTTTTATGGAAAAGAAAACGAAAACTATCAATTGGGAACAGGATTTTTTGTACGCCACAGAATAGTATCAACAGTTAAGAGGGTAGAGTTTTTTAACCATAGGATATCATATATAGTTCTGAGAGCTCGCTGCTGTAATATCATTGTTTTGAATGCGCATGAATCAACTGAGGAGAAAAGTGATGATTAAAAAGACAGTTTTATGAGGAATTAGAGCAGGTTTTCTATCATTTTCCTAAGTACCATATGAAAATTCCGTTAAGAGATTTCAAAGCAAAAGTGGGGAGAAAGAATATTTTCAAGCCCGCGATTGGGAATGAGAGTCTACATGAGGATAGTAATGATAATGGTGTTACAATAGTAAAACTTGCCACATCAAAAAATCTAGTTGTCAAGAGCACGATGTTCTTGCACCGAAACATTCATACGTAAACGTGGACTTCAGTGATGTGAAGACTCATAACAAGATTGATCACATACTGATAGATGGAAGATGGCATTCGAGTATACTCCGTGTATGACAATGCAGGGGAGCAGACTGTAATACTTATCAGGCTCTGGTGGTTGTGAAATTTAGGAAAAGTTTGGTAGTAAGTAAACAAGCAGCACAGAAGTTTGATTTGGAAATATTTAATCTTAGGAAGATAAGTGAGATAAAGATTATGCAAGAGTGTCAGATTAATATTTCAAACAGGTCTGAAGATTTGGATAACTCAAATGATAGCGAGGACATAAATAGGGCTTCGAAGAGCACTAAAGAGAATATCAAAACCTCAGCTAAAGAGAGTCTAGGTCTGTACGAATTGAAGCAGCATAAATCATTGTATGATGAAGAATGTTTAGGTTTTTTGGATCAGAGGAAACAAGCTAAAATGCAGTGGTTACAAGATCCAAGCCAAAGCAATGTTGATAATATAAACACTGTAGGACGTGAAGCTAGCAGACATTTCAGGGGGAAAAAAAAGAAGGAATATCTGAAAACCAAAATTTAGGAACTTGAAACCAACAGTACGATCAAAAATATCAGGGACTTGTATAGGGGCATTAATGATTTTAAGAAGTTTTACCAGCCTAGAACTAACATAATAAAGGACGAGAACGGTGATTTTGTTACACACTACCACAGAACTCTGGCAAGGTGGAGGAACCATTTACCTCAGCTATTAAATGTGCATGCGGTTAATAAGGTTAGGCAAGTAGAAATACATACAGCAGGACCACTAATGCCTTAACCGCCAGCCTTCGAGATTGAGACGGCTTTTGAAAAGGTAAAAAGACAAAAATTACAAGGTACTGATAAAAATATTAGTAGAACTGTTTACAGCAGTGGGTGGACCAGTTCGCTCTGAGATCCATAAACTTATTAATTCCATGTGGAATAAGGAGGAATTGTCTAAGTAGTGGAAAGATTCGATCATTGTATCTATTTATAGGAAGGGTGATAACACAGACTTCAGTAAGTATACAAACACACAAATTTCGTCAACTACGTACAACATTTTATCCAACACCTGCCGTCAAGTTTAACTCCATATGCAGAGGAAATTACTGGGAATATCAGTGTGGATTTCGACGCAGGTCATCATATACTATGCATATCTGAGAAAATATGGGAACATAGCGAAGCAGTGCAACTGTTGTTTATAGGCTTCAAGAAAGCCTAGGATTCAGTTAGGAGGGAGGTCTTGTTGAATATTCTCACTGAGTTCGATATCCTCATGGAAATGGTAATAAAAATGTTTCTGAACGAAACCTATAGCACAGTCCGGGTAGGCAAGCATTTGTCCGACATGTTTCCTTTTCGGAATGGTTTGAAACAAGGAAATGCTTTATCGCCATGGCTTTCCAACTTTGCTTACATTATGCCATTAGGAGGGTTAAGGTAAACCAGGATGGTTTGAAATTAAATGATACACATAAGCTTTTGATTTATGCTGATGGTGTTAACATACTGGGTGGAAGGGTACATGCTATTAAAAACACAGTACCTGCTCATGTCTAGAGATCAGAATGAAGGACGATGTCACTATGTAAAAATATTGATAACAGTTCTTTTGAAAGGGTGGAAGAGTTAAAATATTTGGGAACAAATCAAAATTCTATTCAGGAAGAAATTAATGTCGACTGAAGTCCGGGAATGCTGCTACCATTCAGTGCATACACTTTTGTCTTCCAGTTTGCTATCCAAAAATTTAAGATCAAAATATACAGAACTATAACTTTGCCTGTTGGTTTGTATGGTTGTGAAACTTGGTCGCTCACATTGAGGGAGAAAAGTAGACTGAGGGTGTGTGAGAAGAGGGTGTTGAGGAGGATATGTGGACCTAAGAGGGATGTATGGAGTAGGTGGAGGTATGGTTCCATGCATCATTTACATCCCGTGCAAGCCACGTCAAATATTCCTATAATCAAGTACGCTACCATGATTCTTGATAAACGACTATTTTTAGTGAGTAGGCTTAGAATTGTCACGGACAACGTGGAACTCAAAAAACGACTCTATGGAACGAACGCGCATCACGGGTACTTGATACGTTATTTGGATAAGGTAGAAAATACAATGCCTGATGGCGACGCCGTGCCAGACCGCTCGTCCGGATGTTGCATTTCCGATAACACTAGGCGGGTGGATCTCGACAAAACTTAATTTCTATCTGACGTCAACCTTGCTACGTATTGTATCCGCCATGAGGCAAGGATGTGTTCACACAACCTGTATTGGCGACAGTCCAATCAGTTATCGTGTTGCACACAGCTCACAATACATATGCTTAACATCAGCAACATTAACTTCCTGGGTCGGTTACTAAATTCTCTGAATCAGACTCGTATGCCGCACCTCGCAACAGGGTCACAATGTCCAGTCTAGTTGCAGAAATTCCATCTTTCATTCCTGCTTCATATAGACATCCGTGTGTGACTCTGTGTACTGATTTTGTTTCTGTTAGCTCATCTAAAGATACTGCTGCTGCTACTGCTAGAAACAGTTAAACCTTTGAAGAATGTTTTTCATTCCAACAATATTTAAAAAAAAAAAATCAGTTCCAATGGGTCTATATTACAAACACGAGCATTCGGTTAAGAGAAATAATCACCGTTTATTGAGCGAATCACACGACGTCAAGAAATACATTTTGCGAATGAAATACCAATTTTTTTATGTCAAACGGAACCACTGTGCTCTAAAGAAAGTGTGTCTGTAGCATGGACATCGCGAACGAGATACCAGTTGCGTGTTTACAGTAGTCTTCACCGTTCTAAACGCCAAATAAAATTGTACGAAGTTTATTGACTTCTGTCGTGGTTAGTGGGACACAGCTTACGTTCCCATGTTTTCCAGATCCATGTCAGCAGGACTCTATACCACGTTCCACACTTTATTAGCATATGTTCCGGGCTGACACTGCCCCTCATTGCACTGCACAACAAATCGAACCTGGACAAGACAAAATGTCAGTAAAGCGACTGACTGGCTATGGTTTTTTATAAGTCGACTTCGATTTCCGAAACGGCAAGGGGTTCAATTCACTCCCTTTTAACTTATCTCACAAAGAAAGCAGATTAAACAAACGGTGTGAAAATCACACAAAAAAAATCAGGATAATTTCTTGGCTTCGTGTAAATAGTACAAAACCGCAATAAGATACCGACTAGTAATAATAAGGTTTTTAAACTCAGAAGATAAGAGAGATATACCACTGATACGAACAAATGAGTTCAAAACATGCCCGGCCATGAAGAACACTAAAAATCATAATTCTATATCGCCTCAAATGACTTTGTTTTTGTGACAGTGTTCATGGGGAACATTACTGCGATATTCTCAAAAACTTATCTGTACCATCACTGTAAGAAGCTGGTGCTTTCAAACAAGGTATTGCACCTTTCCCCTTTTGGTAACTTCCGTTTGAACTGCTTTAAATTAAATTTCATCTTACAGGCTAGACATGTTTCAAAACCCTTGATATTTTCTTTTCTGGGAATATACATTAGTGCAGTGGATGGAGCCGCTGTACATGTCGACTGGACACGCTGAAACATTAGCGTAGAGGATCATGACAGTACTGAATCCGACCCATCAGAAATGCTCGAACATGTTTGGGCCGCAAAAGAATGTCCTCCGTATTTGCCGCACTACAAGAGCTGCACAAGTGTAACTTAAGTATACATATACTGTTGACATTCTGGACTGTCGACATGTGGCACGAACTGGGGAAAAGAGAAATGCATAAGGGGTTTGGGGGAAGGCCTAACGGAAAGGCAGCACTTGGAAGACCTAGGCCTAAATGGATGAATACTGAAACGTATCTTAAACTTAGAAGGTGGCCTGTATCCACATCACTCACGACTGGGCAAGCGGCAGGCTCTTGTAAATACAATAATGAACCTTCGGATTCCACGAAATGCGGCAAATTTCTTACGCAGTTCTATAACACGTAAAATGCCGACACTGCACCATGAGTCCTAAGTTCTTCACTGGCCTATTAAGTTCTCTGT
>Ga0268261_10003163_pt1 | contig 12011 bp, 13 predicted proteins | sample TergutNc150P1_FD_190353 | JGI IMG/M metagenome (GOLD analysis project Ga0268261, IMG submission 190353) | Nasutitermes corniger P1 segment gut microbial community from laboratory colony in Florida, USA - Nc150 P1 (SPAdes) (version 2) | ecosystem: Host-associated > Arthropoda: Insects >... | reverse complement strand
CTGTTGGGCATTCAGTTCGGTAAGCAGCATGCTCTGTATGTCTTTAAGGGAAGGATCTGGAATAAAACATAAAAAACCATCTTAAAATTACCTGAATGTGTATGTTATAAAGTACTTGACTTTGTTGTCAATTTCATGCTTTTACATCTTCAGTGTTCCATTTTATAGTTACAGTGATATCTCTTTGACTACACTATATTGTCTGTCTGGTAGAATAATTTGTGAGTGATGAACTTAAAGGATGGGGAAAGAAGTGGTCATAGAATAACTGAGGCCCATTTGGGGAATATGCCTAAAGGACCTGGGAGAAACTGTGGGAAACTCAAAATAATCTGTTCCAAAATTCGCACCTAGTGCCTCCCCAATACAAGTCTGAAATGCAACTGTTATACCAGCCTGCTTGATAGACTTTTGTGTGAAACTTAGCTTGGTGCTACACATTTGACTACAAAAATGGTAAAAGTAGTTACGATCCAAGGCTGCAGCAGCACCACAGGTTTTAGGAATACATAAATGGTGGCTGTAAATCAGAATTATCTGTAATAGTGGATATGTGTTCACAGCTTTATGGTTGTGATGTGGGTTCGATGTGTATTGCGGCACTGCTATGTTGGGGGGGGGGGAGATTGTATGTATTACAAAGGTCACACAGCATATAGCTGGGATATTACTAGCACAGGGAGAATATACTAGGATGTTATTACATGATGCTGCATAAGCCTGGTTCAAGCACCAAACTAGGCTAGGTCAGCCTGCTTTAACAAGCATATTTGTAGCATCATATTCTGAACACCCTGTGCTACAACTCCAGATATTTTAATGACATGTTTTGAGTAATTCATAGTTACACATTTTCAGGTTCATACAAATATGAGGGTTCATATGATGGTATTATAAGTTAATGCACCATGTAGTTCAGTATATCATTCAGACTATGTGGGATCACAGCCTTTGAAGACCACATTATGAAATAACATTTGAGAGTGGGTCTCTGTAGTCAGTAGTGCACAGCAGGGATAATGAAATGTAACACATCTGTTTTCTTGACACACGATGAACTTCCCAATAGAAAACCTTTTTCACATCTTGAAAAATTTATTCATGTCATCAGAAAATCTGCTACCTCTGCATGAGTGCCGAGTGTCTATGCAACATCACTGTATCTTGCAACTTGCACATGGGTTGTGATGGGTGAGTATTGTGTGGATCTTCACTTAGTTTTTGAAGAACATCTGCTGAGCATGTCCGTATTCAGTAATCACATCTTTCTCATAATTTGCTTTAAACTCTCAATTAATAGCCAAGTTTTTCACATGGTGTGCCTTCAGGCGGAGTGTAAAAAGTCTTAAGCTACTTGGCCATAGAATTGTTTTTAACTTACATTGGAACTGCGGGAAATTTTTGATGAGAAAGCTGGTGTGGTGTAATATACCTCCACTAGGTTTCAATATTTTCAAGAGTTTGTTTTCTGAGTAGAACTGGCAATTGAGAACTGCAGAGTCACAAAGAAACAATTTAAGTATGTGGATTGTGATAAAACATTTGTGGCATACATAGTTTAATGCCTGGTTAGGTATAAAATCACTCTCTGCCTATCCTGACACAGGCACTAAAGTTATCAGCAGTATCACATGAAAATATGGGTAGATTTCACTGCCACCAGCCAAGCATACTTGGCGAGAATCAAACTGGGGAGTGTAGGATGATGTAGTGCAAGGGAATGTCAGGCTGTTGTTTCAATTTATAATAGTCTATTCAGTAAGTAGTCTAATAAGTATATACAGTAATTTACAGAAAGTTATGACTAAGGATGATAGTTGTCACCTCTGTAGTATTCACGGTATAGAGTTGAATTTGGAATAAGTGATTTAGTACCGAAGTAAGACCGAGATTAAATATACAAAGTTTGGCAGTTGCTTCAGGACGACTTACCTCCAAACAGTGCAAGGCAGATGATGAGAGCTTTCATCATACTGTGGCCTGCTGACGTAATCTCGTGGAGTGCTGACGTCGGGTAACTAGGAGCCAAAAAGCTGAAATAACGAAGAATGGCACTGTGGGTCAGTATCACGTTGTAGAATGGTCTGGGCCAGAAAGATGGTTCAGGCCAGAATGAATTTCGAGTTCTTTTCCCGTGAATATATACAGAGGTGGAATGCTGAGGTATGCATTCTTCGAGTGTGAGTTAACTAAATTAACCTTGGTTGCAAAGAAGCAACGCTGCAAGTGGACACAACCTTGGAGATGTGACAATCTGCCAGGCATTTGCTGACGATACATGTGAGTTACCATATAAACTAAATTAAGTGAAGGTTACGATGCATTCCTCAAAATTACAGAACTGACACATGACTTTCCACGTTCATTACAATAGTGGTGGAAGTTTCAGTTGTCTTACATCACTGTGGTGTGTCATCGGTGGGTACTAACACTCTTAGGAGAACCTTTTGCCTCTGCCTTCATGGTAAAAGACAAAGTTCAAAATTAATGTACAGATTGCAGTTTCATTTTCACTATGGTACATCAGACGCAGCTTATTTAAAATAGAGGTAAATGCTTTATTATCCAGACTGGTGCACTTGAAGGCCAGCACTGCAGAAAGAATGGTGTGCTTACTGCTTTGAGTGAACAGAATGGGATGCTTTTAGACTTTAAATATAGAGAAATTACAGAAAAATGGTGTAGAAAACAATAGAACAAAATGAAACAAATGACATTTATTGTCAGGCCAATAAGCTGCCACAGGTAATGATGATGCATATGCAGGAATTTCCTGATTTACTGCGTTCCTGTCTGTATCGTGAAAGTTGATTGGTAAAGAATATTCCTCTTTCCTTATTTCCTACCAGCACCCTCTTTTCAAATCTTTGTAGGAAATATCTGACTGGTTGGTTCAGCACACAGCTGAGTAAGGAATAACCAGCATCAGAATAAATGATCAAGTGGTTCGAGAATGTGCGAGGTGTAAGTTTTGCTACCACTGACATTTCTTCATGAAACCCATCCTCACACTGCATGGAATCTCAGTGTTCTGAGCACTGATGAGAAGTTCTGAAGAACACAGAAGGGGAAACACTGGTGCATATCATAAAATGGTGGCAGTATTGATGATGATGATAAATGTTTGGGCCAGTCTTAAGCAAAACCTGGAAGGACAGGTCTAGTTGACCAGTAGCATACTTCAGTTCTGTGAAAGGCACCAGATATTGGTTAGACCAATTTTACCAACATAGAACTGAAACTAAGTTTTCTAACCTTCACTTGCCCTTGTCACCATGATGAATACAATGTAAAGCTCTCTCAGAGTTATCTCATACAAATATAGAAAGCCCACTAATGCAGATATCACAATTCAACACACTTCAAATCAACCACAGGACCACAAACTAGCAGCATTTACATATTACATAAACAGAATGATAAAATTACCCATCACAGAAAAGGCAAAAAAGCATGAATGGAAAAACATACTCACCATAGCCCAGAAATATGGTTTCCCCATAAACATAATCCATGACATAAAAAAGAAAGAAACAGCCAAGCAAAAGAACAAACAGATCACAACAGAGGAAAAGAAAATAAAACACAAACAGAACAAAAAATGGATAATATTCCCATACCATAGCCCACTGGTAAGTAAGGTAACCAATTTGTTTAAAAATACAGACAATAACATAGCATTCAAAGCCAACAATACAATATATAAGCAGCTGGCACAAAAAGCAGACAATAGGAACCCAAGTGGAATATACAAAATAAAATGTAACACATGCAGTAAGAATTATGTTGGACAGTCAGGTAGACCCATAACAATAAGACATAAAGAGCATATAGGATACATTAAAACCAATAACCCGGCATCAGCATACGCAACACAAATACTGAATGACAGACATTAATATGGGACAGCAAACGACACTCTAAAACTAATACATCCATGCAGGAAAAGTAAGAAAATGAACCACTGGGAAAATATGTACATTCAAATATACCGCCAACAAAACCTACTCATCATGGAACAGCAGGTCAACGAACCAAACCCGTTATATGAACTTGCACAGCTCCCACACACAATAAGAGACAGTTCACAACCAAACATCCCACAGACAAGTACATCAGGCACGCACGCACACACATAGGTAAGTCCATAACCCTTCCGTCATATGCTTCACTTTTTCTTCATATCTTGGTAAATATAATCATGGAATCATTCTAATACAAATATTATATTGCAGACAACATACCAAATAAATGATGCAAGCAAGCAGAGAAGGTAGTAACAGCACTAAGCACAAAGGACGGCCCCCTGAAGATGGTCAAACAATTGTGACCGAAACATGTAGGGTTTTAATGTTGTGTCTTACAAACATTTTTAACAATTTAGTGTTTTAAATGTGAGTGTGAATGTGTTTTAAAAAAGAGTGCATGAGTTGGTTTGAATAAAATAAATATAACAACATGCACGGTGCGAAAGTAAAGATTATAAATTGTATCTACAACATCTGTGTTTTTGAAATTTTGATTTGTGGTAGGGGATTCAGCACCCTCCCCATGGTTATGTCCCTGGGCCAAAGAGATGCCTGTTAACTGTCATCATGCAGGCCTCTGCTGAACCTCCCTAATATGCTGTGTACTTGTATCATTATATGATTATATTGGGCATATGGCTGGTATGCAAAAACTTCAGTGAATGTCAGAGCTCTCATTCTCTTTCCCTACAGGATCAATGGGTCCAGAAAGTGGTTCAATAACAAAATTTTCTCCACCAGTTGGGTCACTTTTCAGCTTATCTAAGGACCGGACACCAACGAAACGTGTAACAAATGTAACACTTTCCAATGGCCTGGCTTGGAGTAAAGAAGAACTGTACTACATTGACTCTGCAATGAGGACAGTAGAGGCCTCTGACTTTGATGCTGAAAGTGGCAAAATTTGTAAGTATCCATGATTTATAAGGTCATATAATATTTATTCACAATATAATTGAATGTTCTTCCACTTATTACTATAGTCATAACCAATTATGAGGTATTCATTCTACAGTCCATTCTAGTGTACTGTAGTGCTTGAGTAGAGCTTAAGCACCGTCACAAAAGGAAAACATTAATATGTACACATATGTGGTAAATTTAGGCTACAGCACCAAATAACACTAATGAGGGTAGAGTAATGAAACCACAATATATTTCATATTAACTGTTTCCACTTTCCATTTAAAGAACTAGTGTATTTGTATGGGTGTTCAGATATGACAAATGAGATTCAACTAACCTTCACAATGTTAGAAATGTCAGTGCCCTATTACTTTCACTACATTCTACTGTATTAGGAGGTGCAAAGCGTTCACGCTTATTTGTAAACAATATTTACTGTAAAACTTTTTTTTTATATTCTTAAATTTACTTAATGAATATAATATTTATTGTGTGATTCTGCGGCTAGTAACAAACAAGGTAAAACATGAAAGCAGATACACGAATTTGAAGCAGTTACATTCGAATTATTCAATAAATAGTACATCAAGAGAAACAAAGTCATATTGCCTTACGCACAAATTTTATGTGCATGTCTCCTGTCATTATCAGGATATCCATTCAGCTGTGTCAAGAACTTCCTTCATTTAAAGCTTTCATCAACAACTCATAAAAATTCAAAACACAAAATTATTTCACGTCAGTAATAAATGTTTTTTTTTGTAAATACGTTTACTACAAGAATGTGTATGTGGAAACCCAGATGAAATGTTGTAGGTAATTCAGAATGTCAAATTACAAGTTTTGTATTCTTCAGCTTTTGACTCACTAAAAGGTTAGGGAATTATGTAGTACCAGACCTTCCACAATGAAATCAAGCCCTGTCATTGGAAGTATGCATGCAACAGATTTCCACAAATGGAGTCATACTTCTTGACTAGTTTAGTCTTAACTTTCATTCCAGCCAAGAAGCGTACAGCTTTTGACTTTGAGCTTAATGATGTTCAGGGACTTCCAGATGGAATGGCTATTGATACTGAAGGTAAACTGTAGGTTGCGTGTGTTACAGGTGGTCAGGTAAATTGCAAAACACACCATTACACTATACAAATATTTTATACTTCAGCATTATGAAATTTGGACATACAATTTTACCATAATGGTGCTTGAAAGATGACACTAGATTTGTATTTCTTTTTTGTGTTGTTTGCATCAGCAAGTTTGCTGATAGTTGGGAGAGAGAAGAGAATTGACAATCTACATTCTCAAGAAGAAAAATTATCATTTTGGATATGTAAAATTTAACACCAACTTGGGGCACTCCATTTTTATTTGTTAATTAATGCTCTGACATGTTCTGGCCTGATATGTTGGCCAACATCATGGAGCTCTCTTTAGCATGTGCAGCTTACGTTTCAACTAATATGTAAAAAATTCCACATATGATTAAAAATATGCTCAGATGATTAGATGTTACAATTATTAAAATAAGTATTATACTTAAAATACAGTTAAAATACGTTGGCCGGGATAGCTCAGTCGGTACAGCGACTCGCTACGGGCTGGGCGGTCTGGGCATCGAATCCTGGTGGTGGCGAGATTTTCCACACCTGTCCAGACCGGCCCTGGGGCCTACCCAGCCTCCTATACAATGGGTACCGGGTCTTTAGCGGGGGTAAAGCGGCCAGAGCGTGGCGTTGACCACCAACCCTCCTCTAGCGCCGAGGTTAAAGAAAGAGTAGAGCTATGCCTCTACTCCCCCTCTGGGCCTTTGTGGCCTGTTCTAGGGTGACCTTTACCCTTAATTTTTTACAGTTTAAATACAATTATTTTATTTTAAGTGTATTTTAACTATAATACTCCTTTTAAGAATTTTAACATTTAATAATCATAACAATAATTTCAATTATATGTGGAATTTCTAACATATAAGTTGACACAAAAGTTCCACATGCTAAAGAGAGCTCCTTGAAGATGACCAACAGGTAAGGCTAAATTATGTCAGAGTATTAATTAACAAATAAAACTGTAGTGCAAAAATTTGGTATTACGATGCTACATATGTCGCATGGAAAATGTACAACACTAACATATCATTTTGGAGTTACCATCTTGCCATTTGCTGGTAAAAACACTCAAATACGCTTAGAGTGCATGTGACAGGGTTTTGGAAGTTTCATTTTCTCAACTGTTGTACTGTGTCGACTGGTAAATGGTTGCCAACATTTTGAATGATTATAGTGCCTGTATCTTCTGGGTCAAGCAGTCCAGCAAATAATTTTATGGCTACTTCACCCTTAATATAAAGGCACTATAGCAAAACATCTTAGAAGGCTTGTATCTTCAGCAACCCCACTGTGAGAACCTCAAATCTCACAGGGCTTGGAAGGCCTAATCAGTCTTGGCATGTACAAAAGTGAATATGTTTTGTGGACAGATGATTACTGGTGGAGTGGATGATGCAAGTGGAAAGTATTTGGTGACACAGAGAGTCCATTCATTAACCTTCGAGTAAAGGGATCAGCCCGTGGAAATACAGTGTACTGAGAGTGCAGAAATATAAGCTTTATAGTTAATTATAGAGGAAAATATGGACTATAAATATAATTAAATTTATTTCCAACTTATTTTACTAGTTAATATAAAAAAACAATACTCCAGCATGATTTGGCTAATGTCTGTAGCCATCCTTAGGGAGAACATAATACATGGTCATTTATATTTACATCGTTTTGGAGCGACCGCAGTATTGGTACTGCAAAATGGCCGCCAGCGCAATAGCGACCCGATACAAGTGGTTTTCTGTGATATTCTTGGCACGGAAATGAAGATGTATTGAGTGGCTATCGCGCAAGTGGAATGACGTCACCGGAAGGAAGGTGGGGACAGTAGGGAGGGAAGGGCGTGACCATGTTGGAGGGAATTGTAGGGATGGCATGATTTTTGTAACGTGGTAAGAAAAAAAAATAGAAAGCCAGCTGAAAACTGTAACGTAAAGAAGGGCCGACTAGTGGTATGTGGCACTAAAAAAAACTAGTTCAAAACTCTAACCTAAAGATGGTCACAGGAGAAGGGCCGATTAGTGGTACGTGGTAATGGGGGGAAAAGAAAGCTAGCACCGAACCCTAACCTAAAGATGGTCCCAATAGAAGATGTCCATACCTGATTGCGGTGATGCAGAAGTATGTCGGGGACCACAGGAGCAGCAGTACGTGGTGCGGGCGTTTCAGACAGGCAAATGGCACGCTGACCAATCGGTGTTTGCGACGAGTTGCAGGAATTCGTTCTCCGAAGCAAGCCGATTTCTTTTAGAAATTCAATAGCCATAGCATGGTCATTGAATAACGTACATAAAAACAGCCTGTTTGGACCACCGTCTGCCCTCACCATCTGACGTCCGTGAGGAAACCTCGGCACTTTCTGCACACTCCGCATGCGTTCTTCGTACTTTGAAACAACTTCCAAAATATGCGCCACCATGGTAATACCAGAACTGTTGAATGTAACAAGGAGAAACGCTCCCACACTACTTTTCCGCTCAAAGTACGCTACCTCCCTAATTTCGCGCTCAAGTGGGCAACAGGATGCGTGTTGAATTGTGGTTGCGTGTTGGGTATTGGCTACTTGCATTATGGGTGTATCATGCAAAACGCGGTGACATGCGTAAACGGAATACGTAAAACCTGAAGCAAGGATAGCAGCGACACGTGCCGGTGAACGAAAAGTTGCAGTACCAATACTGCAGTGGGTCCGTAGTTTTTATATACAACATAGGGGAATAAGTTGGAGATAAATTTAATTTTATATGCATAAAATATCTTACATATAAAAATGAATGTTTGTACCTTATACAAATCCACATTTCTGAGCCGATGGGAACCAAACTTTGCACACATCTCCCCCGTGGTCTGGAAGAGACCGTAGGGTATGTATGGGCCCACAATATTCCACCTTTTCCACCTTTTCGACCTATTTTGTCGGGAGCGGGTGCAGATTCCCGCGCAGTAGAGGGCTGCCCGCACCACACTACCCTGCTACTGCGTTATATCCGTTATGCGGCGTGTACTGGTGTGACGTCACAGACGGCGGTGTGTTGTGAAATGAAAACGCGGAGAAGTGAACGGAATGCGTGTGTGTAAAAATGGAAACCTGATGAGACGGGAAGGAAGTGACTAATGAATTGCACTTGCAATTGCATTGCATTTATACAAATCATAACGTAAAACCTATCTAACCTTCGGCCGTCCTTCTTCCGTTCCCTGTCTACGGACAACACATGCTTTCACCTTCTCAACCTTTCCCGTCGTTCCAGTGAGATGTTTCGCTAACGGGATGACAACACAGTGCTGCCAACCATGAAAGTCACTTGTGTGTCTGTTTCGGAAGCCACTGTGTTTATATACCTTCTTCGACCTCCTCACCCTGTTTCGTCGTTTCTGGGAAATGTTTCGCCAACTGCAAGACAACACTGTGATCCATGCTTCTCACATGGGAACTATATGTTGCATGCTTGAGGGTCGGAAACCCTACAAACATTTACATTCCGGCTCCTGAAGGGAAAACAAAGAACTTCAGTGACATTTCAAACAGACGGTAACATTCCAATTTCGTTACATGTCTTTGCTGTCCTATTAATTGTCGAACAAGACATTTAATTCATTCACGATGCTGCCTTCTTCTTCTTGCACGTGTGTGTATTTGCGTAAGTTGTGGACCCTTTCGTACGTAACATGGCCCATATTTCACTCCGATATATTTCCACAATTCATTCCGTCCCCCTGTTTTTGTTACATAATACATAAAATTGCTCTCCGGTTTTGCCATTGGTCATCCCGGGCAACGCCGGATACCCCTTCTAGTATATATATATATATATACCTTCACTGCACATAAAATGTACAATTCATGGACTATAAATTCCCAGCAAAGGTATGCTTTACATATGGAAAAGTCTTCTGTGACAACTACTATGTTGAGACCAGAGATTAAAGAGACTCTTTATGTTGAGGATTAAACAGTATCTGAATGAGACAGATGTGACAGAAAAACAAATCATACATAAGTATATATGCACTGAATCGGTAATAAATAAACATTACAAATTCCATGTAATTCTTGAAGGAACTGTTCTTAAAATTTTCTGCAAAAACAGTTAGGCGTTCACCAGTTGGCGAACAGGTAACCTTCAGATATTTGTTTCAGTGGACATTTTTATGCAAATATTTTATTTTTGTATGTTTATGTAAGGAGATATTTTATTTTGGGAAACATTGTATTCTGGAATATTCTTTTTACGTGAATTCAGTCTTGTTTACATGTTTTAGGTCATTCGTGCGAACGGCGAACTGTTATGTTGTAATGAAATTCCAGTACCCCAAGTGACGTCTGTTGCATTTGGAGGACCCCAACTTGATGAACTGTATGTCAGCAGCGCAAATATTTTGTTGAGTGAAGAACAACAGAAAGAGTATCCAGCATCTAGTGCCATTTTCCGAGTGACAGGTCTTGGGGTCAAATGGTATTCTGGTCAACCTGTCAAGTTGTAATTGTTGCCCTTGATGTCTACAAAATGCAATGAACCGTGAATATACAAGGTTTGATTAAACGTTCCGAGACTTGGTGAATGAAAATTACAATTTATTGCTAATGGCTAAAAATATTTAATAATGTTCAAAATACTCTCCTTGTGAGCTGACACACTGCTTCCAGCGGTCCTGCCACTGCTGGAAACATTTTTTGAAAGAGTCTTTTGGAATGGTGTTCAGCGTACTTGTCGCATTCTTCTTAATTGCGTTAATGTCTTCAAATCTCTTCCCTTTCATCACTGTTTTTGTTTGGGGGAACAACCTGAAGTCACACGGAGCCATGTCAGGGGAGTAGGGTGGCTGCTGAACGACAGGAATGCCATGCCTTGCCAAAAATACCTGGATGGAATGTGCTGTGTGTGCTGGTGCATTGTCGTGATGCAGCGTCCAGGCCCCCCCCCCGCCTGTTTCTGTGGCCTCTTGCGAGAAACAGCAAGTCTCAGACGTTTTAAAACTTGTAGATAAAACTGTTGGTTTACAGTTTGGCCTTGTGGAACGTACTTATAATAAACAATGCCCTCCATATCAAAGAAAACAATGAGCATGACTTTCATTTTTGACCGCACCTGGCGCGCTTTCTTTGGTTTCGGGGAATCGGCAGACTTCCACTGCGAAGACTGACGTTTCGTCTCCTGGTCATACCCGTAGTCTTACATCTCGTCGCCCGTGATGATTTGCCCCATAAAGTTTTCATCGGACTCTGCTTCCTGCAGAATGTTTGTTGCCACAGACAAGCGCCATTCCTTCTGCGGCACTAACAATAACAAGGCGCAGGTACACGACTTTCTTCGACCGAAACCCACAAAGGACTGAGCGGTGAGCTGGAACCGTCCCTTGTCCCAGGGAGAGAGAAAGTTCTGGGATACCACTCTGTAAACAGGGGTGTCCCGAAGTGTACCCACAGCCGAGTAAAAAAATCAGTCTCGGAACTTTTTGATCACACCTTGTACAACTATTTGCCGCTTGTATATAAAGTTTTTGTTTCATCATTACAACTTTACAATGTTACAAATTTACGCAGTGAAGAATATAAATTTAGAAACTCCAAAGATGCACTTGCTATTGATCTGAATTAGGCACAGATGTGCACATGCACGCACACACAGACGAATGAATGCATACATATGCGGGACTGACTTGTACCACGTTTGTATAAAACTTTATTGGTGGGACAACAGCTTACATTTACCTTCACTCTGATGGTAGGTAACTCTGACTTTAGAGACAACCACAGACCTTCAATGGCCATGGGGTTTAAACGGCAACTACTGCTCAGAAGTGATGGTTTTAAATTTATAGCACTCTTAAATGGAATCATGACTGTATATTGCATTTGCAATATTAGATTCACAAGTTTTGAGATATTATGTATTATGTGACAGTGGTGAATGTTGGTCCATAATTTAGGCCCTGTGGTAATGCAAAAAACAAGACTGGCCATACCAGCAGAATT
>Ga0268261_10003162_pt1 | contig 12011 bp, 4 predicted proteins | sample TergutNc150P1_FD_190353 | JGI IMG/M metagenome (GOLD analysis project Ga0268261, IMG submission 190353) | Nasutitermes corniger P1 segment gut microbial community from laboratory colony in Florida, USA - Nc150 P1 (SPAdes) (version 2) | ecosystem: Host-associated > Arthropoda: Insects > Digestive... | reverse complement strand
TCTGGGCTATGACACCGTATATTCTGGTAGGCGAGTGTTAGTGTGTCGGAGAAGAGCAGAAGAAGATCCTCCTGATACTGTCGTAAACTCATACCACAATACAAGATGTCAGATGGCAGAAAACCAGGATATTGTGAGAGAGTTGATCAGAAAGTATGTTAAGGGCTTGCATAGCTCAGCGTCTGCTGTTCAGTTCGTTTCTGTAGGTGGATTGTGATTGTTTTGTGTAGCAATGCTGCGGGGCTTAAATATTGACTGTACGCTGCAGAATTTTTCGTACAGTTTGTCTGTCTGTCTGTCTGTCTGTCTGTCCGTGCGTCACTGCTCTTGCACTTTTTTCTTCTTCTGCGTCTTTACTCATATTTTCCTTTGCTTTATTCCATCTCTTTCCTCCTCACATGAAATTACAAATCGCTTATTATTTATTTATTTACTATTTCTTTGCACTGATTATTTTTGCTTATAAAATAAATCGACACCAATTTTCCATTTGCCTTCATGTCTTCCTTCTTATTTATTTAGTTTTTATGCCTATTCCTTTCTTCACTTCTGTTTAACTCTGAAGCAGTTCAAGCGTAATCGCTCCGACACAAATTGCAGTCTAAATTTGTCTCGTCTCTGTTAACACTCACTATTCCAGCAGTCACAATATTACTGTGTACGCAGTTTTAGAGGTGCACATGGAAAGTGAAGGTGACTTGTGCTTAATTAGGCGGCATGTCTTTATTATGTTTACAGTAGTGGAGGTACAGCACCACGCATTCTTAAATGGCACTACAGGGAAATCGAAACACATAGTTACTCCATTTAACTATCTTACTGTAAAAAATGCTTTATTTATTTATTTATGCAACGAAAACACAAAACTCACTTTGCAGTTCCGGTGCCACATTCAGTACCGTGATTAGGATACGGAGCGGACGGTCAGGGGATCGGGGATCGATTACCTGCTGGTGAAGACCTTTTCCTGTATTCCAAAACTTTCAAATGGCTCTGGGGACAATCAGGCCTCCTGGCAACTGTGTTCAGTGGTACTCTCTGGGAATAGAGCGGCCAAAGCATGAAGTTGACCATGCTGGCTTTTAAGATACAAATGCATGGAGAAATACCTCCACTCCCATCCATAATTTAAAAAGGTTGATTAATTCAACACCGACACATCTTTAACTTTACTTTTACCAACGATATTTGGTGAACCTCGGTAGTAACTTCAAATACAGGACCCGGCAAGTGCAGGTACGTGCGTTACTAAAAACACAAATTTTATTGGAAATTTACATTACTTCACCGAAAGAAGACTGACGCTTTTTCATCTCCTAGGGTAGTGGAAAGAACATATGTATAAAGAGTGTCCCTTGTGTCCCTTTAACGAGATGAATCTCACGTTCCAAGGAAGTGTCACTTTACTGACAACGAAACACCAACAGAAAAGTAGGATTGAGAAAGGGAGCAAGTGTTCAACAGGTGGTAGAAATGAGAGCTGGTGTATTTACAGTGTCTCAAATGAAATTGAGTGACAACAAAAGGAAAACAAACACAGAATTTACATGGGAATTATTATCGAAAAGACAGCTGTAGTGATGCTGTGGTGATGTATTTTTGATTCGGCCGATATTTCAGTATTGTCAATTTTCTGAACCCACTAAATTCTCTCAAATTTATTATTTCACATTCGTTAACGAAAAATGACTTCCAGCTCAATCAGCCAGCTAGAAATAAATCTTTCCTTCACCAAAGACGATATACAGCTGCTATTAAGCACAAATTTTTCGACATTGATACGAAAGATTAAGGGAACACTGTTTAATGTTTAACTTGAGCAAGCGACGCGGTATTCCCCTGGGTCATACCAGTATCTCTCAGGACACTGTATTGTCTCTGTTGTTGGCTGGATCACCAACCATAACCAGAATGTCACAGCAGGTGTAGCCATCAGTATCGACACCAACACCACAGTCAGTCGTGATGGCATGACAAGCTGCTGTAATCTGCACAGACAGAGAAACTGATACTGAATGTTATTGTGTTTGTTATGAGGACGCAGGGAAGGAAAATACAAAGTCATTATGGAGGGTTTGAGTAAATTGTGGTCCTAAACCAATAGTTGTGTAAAGAATACATGCATTTTGCAGGACGTATATACATATAACACATTAAATTATAGTTTACGTTTCCTTCTCCTGAGAAATTATATATTCACAGTGGTCCTTGCTTGATGACTGTTTGTCTGTCATATGATTCTGCTGCTTTTTGTGTCTTTGTATTTGTTTCACATCACGGTTTAAGACATTCTATATTTCGTATCAAATTCCCATAATTTTTCATCTTTTTATATTTTTAGATAAACCGTTTTATGTATAATATTGTAAAAGTTGAGTTACGTTATATTACTTTGTTGTATAGCTAAAGCAAACTTCTGAGGTGAAGACACTGCCCTTCACCACGTCACATAATTTCAAAACAGTCGGCCAGCCATGCCTAGGGCAGTCAGTCGTCGGCCTCTCACCACAGAGGCCGGTGTTCAGGCACAGATCATTCTATTTGGCATTTGCAATACAAAATACTGGCACTGGTGCATAGTTTCCTCCCGGTATTTTCGTACTTTTGTCAGGATCATTACACTAGTGCCACATACAGACATTATGACCACCGTCGACGCCACATAATCTCATGTTTCTGCAGCGTCTTGAACCGAAACTTTAGTCTGTGTCTATGTTAACAATTTCAGTGAAGGGCTCCGTCGGTAAGAGCGGTGCCTGTATATCCAGAATGTTCCGACTCGTATCTGCGTTTGATCATCTGTACGTCGTTACGTGGTGAGACCGTAAACTGGTACATACTTATACCGGTCTGAACTCTCAATGGATTTACCCCTCATCTTTGTGGTAAAATTGGTTTGAAACGTGGTGAGAAGAAGTGAAAAATATTGAATTCTTAAAACTATGTCAATCGTGAGGCAAAGTGTTGGTAACGAAATTGCCGGAGCATACCGTGATAAACAAATGGGGGAGGGGGGTTGCTGGAAATAAAACTCCACTCATTTTTAAACTCAAATCCAGACGGAGATGAGAAGACACCTCTAAGCCCCTGCTGGCTTACCACTGAAGAAAGAATTTCCTATTACCATTACTTAAATTATATATGAAAATTTACTTCGTACTGTACACTCAGCTCAGTCTGCAGCGTAAAATAAATGGACTGGTGTTGTTTAGAGAAATATTTGGCTGTGTGCTGTGGTAATTGTAGGAATAAAATACATGAAGATTTTGCGGCCATATGCTGCTTAATATTACGGTGCGTGGCACATAGGGTTTAATAACCACTGTGCCTCAGAGAGTTAAGCGAGAAAGGGTTGAACTGTACCACATGTCATGTGAGTGTGGTGAGTGTCGCTGTAATTATGAGTGGCAATGTGAAAGTTAATTTAACGCGAGACACGCGGATATGAAATTAGGTTTATTTTTTGAAAAGGGCTAATTAATTGAGGGAGTTACATATGGGCGTATGCTGTGAGATACAATTAGTTGGAAGTACAATTGTGTACTTGTTGTGGTGTCAGCGTAAATATTGTTTAATTTACGTAGGCTGTGGACAGTGCATTGAGCAAATTACAACAGACTGGAGAGGGCGCAGTTCATAATGTGGCTTGTAAATTTACCAAAAGATTTTTAATATAAAATTCCTCTTTCACATATCAGTCCGTGTAATCATATTTCAAATTGTACTACGTATTTCGGCTCCATTTCCAGCCATTACAAAGTATTATTTCTTCAGAAATATTGCTTTCCATTAAGCATGTCAACATTAAAATAATTACCCATTTTTTCAAGTTATATTCATATTAAAAAGCCGGTGTCCATCCAATCGTGCAGTAAGTAAACTGAAATTGTTTAAAATAGCTTATAAAAATATATATTGTTAAAGTAACTACCAATAATACTACCTAGAATTGCATATTTTAATGCTTATATACAACTCAATACTCCAATATCACGTAAAACTCTATTATAATTACGATATATTTGACGTAAATTTATACTTGTGGTTATTTTTATAAAGCTGGAAAGATTAGAATAACAGTTAATAAAAAGTAAATGTCTGCTAATTTGTTGCATGAGAAAGGAAATAACCGGCTTTCTAATTTGAGTGTATTTGTAAAAAGTGAGAATTGGTTTTAATTGGTTACTTTGATTTAAAATTGTATTTATTCACCAAGATATTTCTAATGTAATTTTCAACCTTATTTGTAGACTGGAATATAATAATATGATGCTGAGAAAGATATTTGAAAGTAACATGGAGACGTTAACAGGGGGCTGGAGAAAATTCCAATGAAATTTAGGAAAATGGTATTTGTGGTGCGTGTGAGACTATTCGGACATAACAAAAGTATCTACAAAAGTTTTGTCTGAAAATCTGAAGACAGAATGTTGCCACAGATTAAAAGGATAACATTGAAATATATTTTAGAGCTATCAAGTTTGGAATATCAACTGGATTCATGTGGCTGTCTATACAGAATTTCAGAGGTCACCACTGTAACAACCACAGCGATGCTCTGACTCTGTGATTAAGAAATAGATACAAAAATATTTTTTTCAGTATTTGAGAAATACAGATGCTCAATAATACGGATTATACTGTATTGATCCTAGCGAACAGTATGTTTTTCCCGCATGGTCAAGTGACAGACATAATGCAGAGGAAAACCAACGTTGTTATGTAATCCATTCCGTGACGACTCGCTCGGAAATCCTCCACAGAATACCCACAGTTAAAACCGCAAGCACATTGCGTCTGTGCTGCGTGTTCTGTAACTCCACAGAGTACAGTGCAACTTGGGATGTCTTAATCGATCAAGTAATGTACATAACAATTCGCATTACGGAACAAACTGTTTCAGTGTCACTGTCAGAATGCTTGGCACTTGTCACAGCTGTAAAGTTTGGTGCTAGTTCTTGGGCTGGGTTTAAGTCTTTTAGTCACACGCTATTTTTTATGACACTTCAGATGCTTCAATATAAGGATAGACTTTAATACTATCTTCTCTTCAAATTATTAATCAAAATTTTTTTCAATAGATATTTAAGAATATGTGTACTAATTTCCCACCCTTTCCCTTCCTCTTACCAACATCCCCCTACCCGCCCGTCCCAACCCTTCTATTCCATCCCATTCCTCACCTTCCCATCCATTACCTAATTAACCTAACAACAACACGCAATCAGTTTAACGTAAAGTGCTGCTTCTCTTTTCTTCTTGTTTCAAATATTCTACTCAGCACTCTGTTCGCTAAGACAATAAATATTCCTAACACGAAACTAGGGAATGTGTTCCATTTGCATTCAAATGACGCACAAAATATAATTTGATCAAGTTTAATCTGTTTACCATTTAATTTCAACTGGAAGTCACAGATTTATGTCGTGTAATCCGATAAAATACTGTAGCCGTGTGCAATGTACATATTAGGAGTTAAAATTTTTTTATTTTGTGGTGGGGTTGATCCTGTTATTTCATTTTTTGTCACAAAAATACATTAATATATTAAGTTTTTTCGTTAACCCAATCTCCGTCTTCTACTTTCATGCAGTAAAAGCAGGCGATTTTATTTATACTGCTTTTGGTAGTGTAAATTAACAAATTTCATTTTAATTTCGGACCAGAATGTGAAAGATAACTGAGCAAGTTAGCGGCTTCGGTGGTCTAGAAGTAGCGGTTTGACTTTTCGTTACCATCTTCGCGGGTTCGCACCCTGCCGAAGCCGTCGGATATTTAGGGCGAAAAATTTATCAGCAAGCCTTCCTTCGGAGGGGAAGTGAAGCCGTCGGTCCCATGTCGTAGCTTTACGGTATGTAAAAGATCCCTAAATGTAACGTGGAATTCGGCATTAAGAAAATACTCTGACATTTCTCGCCCACAGTTCCACCTTTCGCCGCTGTGTGCTCTCGCGTTGTGACACGCGTGTAGACGCCTGGTGACGAAAGTTGGAACTTCTAACACAGATCGCACAATAAACCTTAAAGTCTGCAGTGCGTAAGTTGAAAATGTTAATAATAACTTTGCAAGTTTCATGAACTGAAAGTTCTGATGTCACAGTTCTTGTACAACGAGAGTGACATTGCACAATAATTTTATTATTCGCTGCACAGATGAAGGTGTACCAAAGTTTGGCCATTGGTATTTAGTTAAAACTTGGTTGCTCGCTTTAAAAAATGTAAAGCTTTATAAGAGGTCCAGAAGGTTTTGAAACTACAAATTACAAAAATCTCTAAATTTGATTCCACATGTGGCAGCATTAATTGTACAAATTAAAGGTAAAGTAAAGCAATCCCTGTACAAACCTGGAGAGCTCCCGAGGGTTTCATACTCTTAGAATTGTAGACAATCGGCAAATGAACGTTGTAAATTTGTCAGCCCAATGCACCAGCCGCTTTTACACCCATGAAATATTTCTGGTACTCATTTTTGTTAGATGCTGAGTCGACCCCAGTTCCATAGTTTGACAGAAAGCATTACGTCAATAAAAATTCCAAAGACACATCGGGAATCGAACCCGTGAGCTGCCGGATTACGGAGCTGTGCTCCACCCAACTGTGTTACCTTTGGATTAATTGTACATTACGGAGGGCAATTCATTGTGTTTCATGCAACCGAATTATACATTCCCGTGTTCACAGGGATCGCCAATAGCCTGTTAGTTACTGTCGATACCTGGAGGTCACAATGTCTTATCCCATTTCTTTTAGATTCAAATTAATACTACCGTGTCTTTTACGCATATTTCCTCCAAGTGGCGCATTCTCTATAGGCATTCCTGGTAAAGTTCATTTGGCTATTTTTTAACAGCCATGCGTGCCACATATTCCGCCCATCTCTTCTTCGATACAGCCAAATGTGCTGTTAGACACCCTCGTCACTGGGTAATTGTTTCCCGAATTTTTCGATGCAAATTGTTGTTATATCTTCAACAGGAAAATTAAGTGGGACATTTTGACCTTTTCAAAAATGTGACCCCGAAATTCTCTCGAAAAGTCTGTAACCAATTACCCAGCAACTTAGCTTCATATAACAGAAGAAATGGTGGGTTGTTTATACCGCTGTGATAATACAAAAGTTGGCGTAACTGCTTGAATCGTAGGCCTAACTCTGTAGATTAGATTCTCTCGAATTTTTAACCAGAAAGACAAAGTAGGTTTAATGTTCCAATGAGTAACTCTCATGTAACCAGCAGAAAGGATCATTGCATATGGTGAGTGTGTGTCTGTAGCACTAGTTACGGAGTAAGCAGGGCTCATGAGCCTATTATATTGCCGGCTGTGGTCTGTACAGCTGTACCATAATTTTCTAAATTGCTTCATTAAAGGCAATAGAGAAAAACTGCAAATAAAATTGAATATAAGCACTGCTATATTTCATGGTATTTACACACAATTTCAAACCAACTCAAGCAATAAAATAAATTTTACAGATATTCCGTTATATTATATATTACAACAGCAATTTTATAAAAATATTATTAAATTGGACTTTAGGGTCGATATATTTATTACGTGCTAAAAGTTTATTCATTATTGAATTTAATTTAAAGAAATTTTTTATTGTCTATCTCGGAGTCTCGAAGTAAATTCCAGGGCACAAACCTATCAACTATACAGTCTACAGGTGCAGCAAAGTCTAATACATTCAGTACGTTTTCAACATATAGTCATTTTACATTTTTAGATAATATTGACATCCTCAGAACCTACTACTCAATACCTTCCAGTCAGTCAAATATTAGTGTACAGACAGGAAAGTACATATTTCATTAAAATTAATAGAATTATCTATAGACGTGCTGGGGCATTTTGTTGATATTTATCAGTTCGATGTGCTTATTGAGGTGTAGGTTTATTTTATTCATTTAACTATTTTGTATGTATTCATACACGAATAACATGTCATTTAATTTCCCACATGTTCAACTGTTACATTCCCAAGTGTTCCGTGTGAACATCTCCATTAATTAAACTAGACCACGCCTTTAGTCTTCTCTCTTCCAAACAACACAATTCGCCACATACAGCACACAGCTCACGATGATCTGTCTACTGTGTTGTGTACTGCTAAAGGGGTAAATTGTGAAGAAAGTTTTTAAAACTCAAAATCCGGTAACATTTTCTGTACATTTCAGTAGAGCAGGGATTAACAAATTCACACTCGCTAGTACAGTTGTTCTTCATTACAGATATATTGCAATCACAATACTGTGTTAATTACAAAATTGAGTTTACAAGACACCGTACTGATATACATTTATATAAATTCAACACTTTGCCTGGAGCCAGGGGTGCCAAAATTCTTAGAAATCCTTTTCTAGTAAAAACATCCAGTTCCAGCATTTACACAAATTAGCCACTCAGTACCGTCGAACACATCATTGAGTGACATTAAAATAAAACCACTGTTGCCTTCAGCACACACCAGCATTTTCAGCTAAACAGTATCTGAATTTCTAAAGGATTATAAGACTTTTGTTGCTTGGGTATAGTGAGAAAGTATGGTGTTGACATTAAGCGGCAAATAAATGTTAACTATATAGGTTGATACCTACTGAATTTTACGGAAAATATACAAAGCAGTCTGTTGGCAATCTGGACAATATGTGGGAAGGGAGATTGCATATTGTTTAAGAATTCTGAAACCGAGAGGGAAAACCGGTGATATTTGTAATATGCAAACCACCTTCCCTGAAATCTAAATTAAACTTCTTGAAGATTAGTTACTGGACATAACTGTAGATGATGATGATAATAATCCTAATGATGATATTTTATTATTATTATTATTATTATTATTATTATTATTATTAATGAGAAATTGTTGCTGTCGTTTTACTGTAATGTCGAAATATGTGACACAAAACACAACGACACCAACAATAAGTGACACAGATCACTACGACACCAACAATTAGTGACACAGAACACTACGACACCAACAATAAGTGACACAAAAAACTATGACACCAACAATAATTGATACAGAACTCTACGACACTAACAAATCACGTCGTTACTGCTGAACAGTTAAAGACTCCAGGTTTTCCCCAATTCAATCACCCAACCAGTGCCGGAATACAGACTGTCATAGAATTCCCCGTGTAATCCGGAAAATGAGCGGGACAAAAGTGTGTTACATTTACCCAGAATTGTCGGAAAATCCTGGGGATCAGAAATACTGAGAGACTGCTGTACTATAGCGGAATAGTTACTGATAGAATGCTGTACTATAGTGAAATAATTACTGATGGACTGCTGTAATATAGCGGAATGAAGTATAAATAAAATTAATCCTGTAATGTTAGGTCTGTTTTGTGGCATACAGAGTGAAAAGTAATATTTATGCAACCGGTGGGTATGGTTTGTTTTTCCCTATCACTTTGATTTAGAGAAAAGGATGTAAGGAGTTAACCCTCTAAACGCAAGTTTAAATCCCATCTGCCATTTGCTGGCATTATTAGGAGCTCACCATATTCGCCACGTTAGCAGGATAAGGGTTAAACAACATATTTTACAGTAATTTCTTATGTCAGTTCAGTGTGCAAACAATTACTATCAGTATGTCTTGCTGTCAGAACACACAGTTACAGACCATTCAACGTATAATTATCTAAACACGCACCATTCATTTACATCAATTAGCTGACAGCTAAACATTATCGAACTGAATGTCGCCAGTCTTTACACACTTCTTGTGAAGCCCTGCAGTAATGTAACTACCTGGTGGTTCTTATATTGTACTATATCATGGAATATCTGGTTTGCTTTCACACAACCTGCAGGTTTGTGGGCTTGTACTGTGGCTGTATTATTAACACAATTTTTCGTTCTCAAATCACGAGCTGCTGAAAATAGTCATCAACGTTTTAGACGTTACCAGAGTATGTGTATAGTTGTTTAAAATTTTTGTTTCTCGTGTACTTATTATTTTCCTGTGTTCTGTGTCACATTGTGGCAGCCTGCAGTGTTGTATAGTGTTCCCGTTCTTTATCTCAGAACACACAGCATCCTCAAACCAACATACATTAAAGAATGCAAACATTATAGTCGAACTTACTGTTGCTTTGGTAATCAGTTTGTGCCTTGTCACTTTATATTGGTTCAACTTAGAATGAAAAGAATTACCTTTGAAAAGGAATTGTTTTAAATCGGTGGACTGGAAGAATTATTTTCTGCATTTTGTATTTAAACATGCTTACAATACCTAAATTCTTTTTGCACTCCTGAAGCTGTATTCTGTTCCAATCTGCATTTCAAAAGGCATTTCCAGATTAATTTTCCTTTCTGTTGCAAACACGGAAACCAGACTTAAAATTTCGAACTCCAGAATTAGTCGGTGTGAGAACAATGTCAAGTTGACGTGTAGCACACACTGTTAAGAAGTTCTGACAAGAATTGTGCGATGTATGAAGTGTAGGCACATACGTTACATACGTAGATGTGGAGGGTGTATACATCGTAATTTCCTACGTCCTTAGACGCCCAGTGAACGAGTGGATGAGATTTATGTGTCTTTGTCTAACGAATACCAGCACTAGATGTATAGATATAATGGAACCAATGTCTCATATAGTGTTGTACAGAAGCTTTGGAAAGATGTGCGTCCGTGTCTATATATCTGTATGTTTCTGATACTATAGATATTTGTGCAGTGGTAAGTATACGTACCCCGACGTTATACACAAATGTGATACTATGATACACATATACAGCATATTTTACTAATTTTCAAATTCGTTGGGTATGACTGGTCTGTCAGATACAAAACTTATTTTAGAGCTGTCAAGACTGGAATGTGAACTGGATTCATCTGGCTCACTATAGAGAATTTCAGAGGTCACCACTGTAACAACCACAGCGATGTTCTGACTCCGTGATTCGAAAGAAATACACAAATAATTTTCCAGAATTCGAATAGTGCAGCTGCTCATTTATAGAACTATACTTTATTGATCCTAGCGAACAGTATGTTCTACCCGCAAGGTCAAGTGACAAAAATAATGCCGAGACAAACCAACGGTGTGATGTTATCAATTTCGTGACGACTCGCTCGGAAAACCTCCGCAGAATACCCACAGTTAAAACCGCAAGCACATTGCGTCTGTGCTGCGTGTTCTGTAACTCCACAGTGTACAGTGCAACTTGGGATGTCTTAATCGATCAAGTAATGTACATAACAATTCGCTTTACGGAAGAAACAGTTTCAGTGTCACGGTCAGAATGTTTGGCACTGGTCACAGCTTTAACGTTTGATGTTAGTTCTTGGGCTGGGTTTATGTCTTTCAGTCACACGATATTTTTTATGACACTTCAGATGTTTCAATATAAGGGTAGAATTTAATATTATCTTCCCTTCAGATTAGTAAACAAAATATTTCAATAAATATTTAAGAATATGTGTACTAATTTCCCACCCCCTCCCTTCCCTTCTCCTTACCCTTCATCCCCCTACCACCCGTCACAACCCTTCCATGCTATCCCATTGCTCTCCTTCCCATCCTTTACCTAATTAACCTATCAAAAACTGCTGTCAACACGCAATCAATTTAACGTAAAGTTCTGCTTCTTTTTCTTGTTTTGAATATTCTTCTGAGCACTCAGTTCGCTAAGACAATAATTATTCCTAACATGGAACTAGGGAATGTGTTCCATTTGCATTCAAATATGGCATAAAATTTAATTTGATCAAGTTTATTCTCTTTACTGTTTAATTTCAACTGGAGGTCATAGATTTATGTAGTTTAATCCTATAAAATACTGTAGCCGTGTGCAATGTACATATTAGGAGTTAAAATTGTTTTATTTTCTGGTGGGGTTAATTGTGTTATTTTATTTTGTGTCACAAAATTACATTAATATATTAAGGTTTTTCGTTAAACAAATCTCCGTCTTCTACTTTCATGGAGTAAAAGCAGGCGGTTTTATTTATACTGCTTTTGTCAGTGTAAAATATCAATTTTGTTTTAA
>Ga0268261_10003161_pt1 | contig 12011 bp, 6 predicted proteins | sample TergutNc150P1_FD_190353 | JGI IMG/M metagenome (GOLD analysis project Ga0268261, IMG submission 190353) | Nasutitermes corniger P1 segment gut microbial community from laboratory colony in Florida, USA - Nc150 P1 (SPAdes) (version 2) | ecosystem: Host-associated > Arthropoda: Insects > Digestive... | reverse complement strand
TTAAAACTTAATTAGTAAATTTAGCTAACAAGTAAATTAGTTAGTAATAAAGCATGTAATATTACTTGTAATGGGGCATGCTGAATGTTAATAAAAAAACACACGCACGCACGCACGCACGCACGCACACACACACACACACACACAAATTATGCTAATATATTATTAGATACTCAATAAATGTATGCTGAGAAAGGCACATAACTGCCCACCACCAACTCCCTACCAAACACTCCACTTCAGTTCCAGACAGTACACTGGCCACACGGCACAGCATCACATACTCTGGTACGTACTTCACCAGCTACTGCAATTTCACCTTTCTCAGCATTCATTTATTCAGTATCTAATAATATATTAGCATAATTTCATATATATATATATATATATATATATATATATACATATATATATATATACACACATTATTTTTATTACAGGACTAAAACTCACACACTTACTGATTGTTTATGCCACCCCAACTTACATAATTTTAACTGCTGACATTTATAACCTATATTTTATTTAGTATCATCTTGTACTATCTTATACTGTCATCCTACAGAAAATTCTAACCAATAATCGTATGAATTTCAACTCTGTGGAGTAATTTGATACTTTTAATCAGACTGTAATCTTGTAACAGAAATGTCACCCTGAAGATGGCCAGATTACTGGCTGACACATGTAGGTGAATATATCACAATAAAAACACACCAGTGGAATTAAGTGCATTTTGTTGGTTCCTGACACATACTATATATCACAGCAGTCTGCAGAATTCCAACAGGGCCAACCCTTAAGTATATGACAAACTAACTGACCCTAAATGCCACCAGTAAAGTGTACCAACTGTGACATGATCAACCAATGTGGCCACTCCATGGATAACATGGTGGGTAATGATTGCAATAAAGTGATTTCTTTGGTACAGAACAGCAGAAAATTGGAAAACAAAAATTACTTAGAATTTTGATATGGCACATACATTAGCAAAAATGTATCAAGAAATTGCTGATATATATTCAAGATATTAGTAACTTTTTAATAACTAAACAAGTAGGAGAACTTAATAAATAATGTTCAGAGGGGTCAGCACATGAGACACACACCAATCCTTTAACTTCCAGCAAAGCCTTCATGAATATTTATTTTATATTCATTATAGTTTTTAGACCTGACTGGAAACAAAATGTTAGTGGAGGGTACATTAAGGGTTTGTTACAAACTGGAGTATAATCTCAGGCAAACTTGGTGCCTCAACTTCTAGCCTGCTGCTGTAACTTAAACTTGTGCAGCTACTGTAGGTAAGTTACAGAACACAATGACAGATCACAGCTCCTTGTTTAATATACATCCTGGACTTGGTATGAAGGTTAACACACTTAGGTTCAGCTTAACCTTTTAGCACCGGAGTTTTACATTTAAATTTTAGCACACCCTGTATGTAAAATGTGAATAATACAGGAACCAACAAAGGTAGCATTATGAAATAAACAGCATTTTGAAGAGAAAAACGGAGAGTGTGCAGCATGTTTAAAATACTCAGCACTTATATTTGTCGAAAAAAAAACATAAAATGTAACATCTGGAGGGTAGCGGTATGCCCGTCCTATATACAGGACGCATGGTTCTTAAAGGTAAAACAGTTATTATAATGTCACAGTAAAGCCACAACACTTTATAACACTACCCCAGATTTTTCCAAAGCTCCGTCAGCTGTCACAGTAACTTTACAATACTCATCATATTACACTAATATTTAAAAAAAATATGATGTGTTCCACCGTTATGGTTATGAGTTGTTACAGTAACAATAAATTATAGGACAATCAGGCAGCAGCACAATGGCAAGGCTCTGAAGGGCTGTAGCCTAATATGAAGTACTATTTGGTGATGTCTTCCTGAGCTATGAAGTACGAGGGTTGTTCGGAAAGTAAAGAACGTTTTGCCATACAAAGATATTTATTGACAACAGGAAAGAAACAGAATATGCAGGTTTTATCACACACCTTCACCTACTTCTCCACGTAGTCACCTTGGACATTGAGGCACTTGTCGTACCGTGACACCAGTTTACTTATTCCCTCCTCGCACCAGACAGCCGCCTGGCTATTCAACCAGTCCATGACAGCATGCTGTAGGTCCTCATCATCTGTAAATCGTTTACCAGAAAGGTGCTCCTTCATCTTCGAAAAGAGGTAAAAGTCCGATGGTGCCAGGTCCAGACTGTTGGGAGGATGGTCAAATGTCCCAATGGAATGCATCATGCAGCAAGGACTGGTTGAATAACCAGGCGGCCGTCTGATACGAGGAGGGAATAAGTAAACTGGTGTCATGGTACAACAAGTGCCTCAATGTCCAAGGTGACTATGTGGAGAAGTAGGTGAAGGTGTGTGATAAAACCTGCATATTCTGTTTCTTTCCTATTATCAATAAATATCTCTGTATGACAAAACGTTCTTTACTTTCCGAATGACCATCGTACAAACCATTAAAACATCAGTCAGGATAGCAGATAGGACAAATAATGTAGAAAGTCTGAGATTCCCCATACCCCTACAGGTCTGTCTCTACTGACCCAGTGTGCACAACAGACTCCTACCTCAAACACATATTCTGTTACTATAAAAAGGTAAAGCAATCCCATTACAGGCCTGGACAGGCCCTGAGGGTTCCAGGAGGTTGAGGCTCCCAGATTTCAAGACAATCGGCACATGAAGGTGGTAAGGTTGTCAGCCCTACGCACCGGCCGCCTTTACCCCCAGGAAACGTTCCTGGTACTCATTTCCGTTAGAGGCTGATTCTGTTGCTATACCTTTAAGTAAGACATCAAGTATGCTAGTACATAAATTACTGGCACCTACCGTTTCAATATATCTTCCAAGAAATATTCTTGAACATTGTACTGACGCCCAGGTACTGGAAAAAAGCAAAATACAGATCCCATTAAAGTATCTTTATATTGCCTTAAAACTTACTTAATTTAAATCATCCATACATACAAATAAAAATCCTTAAATGACTTTGGAAAAATGGAAATTTCTTGCTATACTAGTATTAAACCTTTAAACGCCGAGTTCAATCTCATCTGCCATTTGCTGACATTATTAGGAGCTCACCCTATATTCCACATTAGCAGGGTAAGGGTTAAACATAAGTGCCTTAATTTTAAAAATGCAAAAGCACCTGGTGAGTTTACTTATAAAGGAATTGTGCATGTCATTAGCAGATTTACAAATAAATTTTTAGAATATGATGCATTTTATTTATTCTGACATACATTAGAGACGACAATTCTAGAAAGTTTTGATGACAGTCTAGTATTTAACAGCAAGCGGTTTCTTGATTGTATCCATCATCTAGCACTCTAAACTGAATACACTTTGCAAACTTATCACTTATCCTCAGGTGTAAAGGTGGAAATGTGCTCCAACATGTGGGTATGAAAGAGAGAACTACTGCCAGGCACTTCTACCACACCGGTTAGTTACTTAACGAAATTAATGAGTTGTTGGTGTTATTGTATTGCATTTAACTCTGCACACAACAACCACACAGTGCTATTGAGTTTTATGAAAACTGATCACATGCAGGCGGTGCTGAAGAAGAACACGCACTGTGCGAAGGCACAAAGTGTGAACAAAGGTTAAGTTTTCACTGCTGTAAAATAATCAGGTAAGTAAATTCATACACATAACAATACAATTTGCAAAGCTGGTCATCTTTCTTCAGTAATTTTCAATTCAATGGAATTCCAATTCAAAGAATTGTAGTTTGCTGCAGTTCAGTGTATTCTGATGTAAATAGATGGAGTAAACAACTGTTAGTTTCCAAAGTGGCCACAATATGATGCCACTGCAGTCAGCACAAAACTCCTCTGCTAGCTGACAACACAGTACAATATTCACAGCCACTTGCCATTCATCTCAAAACTGGAGCTGGCAATGGGAAAAGCAACCTCTTGTAGAGTGCTGCTGTGTGGTGTGCCCTCTGTCACTTTCATTTTATCAGAAAATGGCAGTTTTCTAATAACTCTGTCATGTACTCCTTCTAATAGGCCAAACCGCTATGGAAAACCTACCAGATGTTAAACCTTTCTTCAGGCAGAAAATTATAAACACAGATCTCCATTTAGTAGGTTTTCCAAGTTCAGATGTGGAGGGATAACAGTTAACAATGCGAAGCTGCAGGACCTCCACCCACAAGCAAAATGTTTTAAAATGTGGTGGAAACCATGAAATATTTTTCATAACAAGAGGTACAACTATAAAGGGCAGCTAATGAGATGGGAATCCCATTTGCAAGTCAAAAAGTTTTCACACACAAATCTGAACATGCAATGGATGGCCTCAGGACTTCTGCTGCTGTTCAGTGATCAGCTAAACTAAAATTCAATGAGTAACAACGACTTTAGGAAAATCTTCATAGGGAGCCACAATTTCATTAAAAAACTACCAGGGGTAATAAAACTTAAGCTGCACTGAAATGTGAATGTTTTAAGACATCATCACAATCAAGAAACACTGCAGGCCGAACCTGTAAAGTCCTAAACGGAGCAGGACCTCTGAACATTTGTCCAGCAATTGTGCAACTGCTAATGTTACTGCCATGAACTTTCAAGGGCACTACTTTGAAGGGGGAAGCACAAAAGAGAAGATAAATGCACCAATATAAAAATCCACAAATCATTTGACCACAATGAGCAGGAACATCTCTCTCTTCCAATGGGAAATTTTTGAATTCCTAGATTTTCAAATAGTAGCAGCAGCAGCAGTAGTAGTAGTAGTAGTAGTAGTAAGTCATGAAAGTAAGGTTACCAAGTTATGGAACCAACAAGTGCAAACTGACAGAACAATCCCCAACAATAAACCAGACGTCATAATCCGTAATAATAAAGAAGGAACATGCATGTTAATAGATGCTGCAATTCCTGGAAACAGATGTGTGTTCAAGAAAGAAGCTGAGAAAATTTTAAAATATAAAGACCTTATAATGGAAGTTCAGCGCATGTGGAATGTGAAAGCACAAGTGATACTGGTAACTGGAACCATTTCAAAATCACTCAGACAATACCTAAGCAACATACCAAGAAATCACAAAATTAAGGAACTACAAAAAAACGGCCATATTGGGCACTGCACATATACTGCGGGAAGTGCTAATGTAACAGTACAAAACATGTTTCATGGGCGAAATAACACCACATGTAGCACAAATTGTCAATACAAAACAGCTGCAACATCACATACTCTAGAAACATAGTTTGTTGCATGTATATAATTGTAAATACCACGCATAAAGGTGATAAACAAGGATAATGATGATGATGATGACAATAATAATGTCTCAAATGCAGTCACATGTCAAAAATATGATGCGGTAATAGAACAGTAAATAAAATTATTGCCACAAATTACACACAAAATGTATAACAATAAACATGACATATACACTACCTATAAACACAGGGCAGTTGTTGAAGTATTTAGCAAACAATTGGGTGTCGACTGTGGCAGACATAAGTACAAGGCGTAGTGACCGAAATTTAGCCAAAGAATCCCGTAATGCAATTAGAAGGAAGTCTGAGAAACGACTCCGTTCATGTATTTCATCTAGCAGAATATGTGTTACAGTGGCAAGAGTTGAGTCTCCTCCCATCAAAGTCCGCAGCAGCACTCCGTCTGTGCAGTAAGTCAGAACTGTTTTAGGAGATACCCTGCAACAGAACACAGCCTGTTACTTTCTGCATTTCATCCAATGCAAAGCTACACATGGGAAATCTTCATGGATGCAGATCAGACTGTGGTACATCAGTGCAATTATACAGAATATGCAGAACTTACAAAGAAACTGTGGAAGTGGAAATCCAGGCTATTTACTGGTCTCCCTCACACGCTGCTCAGCGCAGTCAAAACAAGACAGATGTGGCCACAATGCAAGGCCAAGCAACTACTCTCCAACCACTAACTTCTTTGGGCAGTATGGCCATTAACATCGGTTGTTACATTACAAAATTATGTGGCAAGTAAATGTAAAACAACTGACGGTTATGTACACTCCTTTTCTGCTACTTCCCTAACTTTATCAGCTTATGGTGGGTATGGTATGTATAAACAACTTCTGCAGCAGGTCATCACTCTGATTGCATCTCAGTGTGAATGCCCACGCTGCCAAGCAACCTCTCTGATGGAAGAGAGATGGGGATGCCTCAAGGGCCATCACATCCACCATCCACAGGACTTCTCTCTGTGGCCTCAGTATAGGCCACTTTCCAACTTCAATGACTGTAACACTGAGACTGGCAGTATATTCCTCCGAAACATTTCCCCTATCTAACGAGCTACGTGGAATCACATCCAAGGACAGAAGTAATCTTCACTGACATCAAGTCGCATGTTTCCACAAGTGTTCTTGCTTCAGAATAACAAAATAACAGTAAAGCAGTGTAGTATATACCTGCTCTCTAGTCTTATCTGGTAACCGACCGATTGTCCGATCTTCTCATCACGCTCTGCAGCAACACGTTCGCTGACAGATACAGCTGAGATGCGACGTGGTTGTGTGCAAATAATACGACATGGCTTCCCTGCACTCGAGCATTGCTCAAGAATGAACTGTGGGATCTGCAAATATAATTATTTAATATGAGTCAGAATGACAAAAACATTTAAGTTTATTAACTTTGTGGACTTCATCCACCATGTGGTGTTTTAAAATAAATGGCAGTAGTAACAAACAAACAGTGTATAAAACACTGCATTTTGAAGAAAAGATCAGTCCCCATCTCCAGGCTAGAATAACCAGACCTTGGTCAGAAACAACAGGCAGAGCTACATTCAACCTATGGACCAAAACACCAGTCACACGACAAAGTCCAAAATGCTAAGAATCTGAAGAGTGATATGCCACTGACAAAATCGTATTGAAAAGTATTATGAACTGATTCACTTCTCTAAATTTTACTAGACTTGTAAATGTAGTGGTACTGGAATTTATCATGAAGAATCCGGCCATGTTATGCCGTGTTGCTGGGTCAATAGTTCCCGAAGTTCTGAAAGACCACAGTGCCCTAGTCCTTTGAAAAGTCAGGCAGCCACTAAGTACCCAGTGACACAGCACAACGTCCCAACTCTTCAGCAACAGCACTGTGAGAAAATCAAATCCCAAACATCATAAGAATTATTATAACCTTCTTATCCCTAATAAATAACATGAATATACATTATAATTCTACTTCACGGTTTACCTAGAGACAATCTCAATAGCTGTGACTAAACAGCGTCAAATATTCATGATTACAACAAGGGTAGAAAATGTGATTCTCACGTTCAAATCTGCAATACGTCACTTTTTAAGAAACATATGATCCATATGGGGATGACATTACATAACATAACAAGGTGCCAAACAGAAATAAAAAATTGGAAAACTTTAAAGCGTTTAAAGCAGAATTAAAATTTTTTCTACAGGATCATTCTTTTTATATGTTGAATGAGATTTTTAGTTTTGGTTAAAGTTGGCAAAACAGCAAGAGACAACTGGAAATAAATATAATTCTGTGGCTTAAAATAATTATGGCTAATTTCTGTAAATTATGGAACTGTATATTTTAGTCAATTCTATATATTTATTTAAAGCAGTATCTTATGTCTCAAGGTTAAGTGTTTTATTATATTTAGCAAACTTTGCGACTGAAGAATTTATACTTTGAAACATGACCGTAACCTTATTCTCATCATACATACTGATTTGACTTGTACGAGTGTTACATATGTAGCGACATGGATATTAAATAAATTACATACACATATATATATATATATATATACACACACACACACACACACATAATATAACATTAACAGCAAGTATGCCAACATTATAATCATAAGAACAACCAGTCTCATCATGAAATGTTCATGATGAATTCATGTTACCCAAGGAGAGTTATACTTACTCTGGCATTTCTCAAAATACCCTGGTGTTCAATTCCAAGATTACCAGAAATGTGATTTCATTACATCAAACCAAATCAGTTGTCACAAAACAGGATAGGTAAACATTTTATTACTTCCACAAGAGAATGTAGCAGTCTTAGGGTAAGATGCCAAATTTTCATTCAAAAAAGTCTCGGTAACGGTCCTCAGTCAGCTGTGGATTCAAACTCTCTAATGAACAGACTGAAGGTCTCAGCTCTGCTGAAGGTGAATACTGGATATTTTGGACAATACCCGGCAGTTGGCACTGTCACCCTAACATAAGGAGTAGGAAATCTGCCAATCAAGACAGATCCTGTAAATGTGACAGACCAACAGTGGTCATGATGCATAATAACATGTCTTGAAACGGGGGCAGCTGCATCTCAATTTAAAGGTCCCAGACTATAAAGTTTAAAAGTCCATCAAACCCAGAGCAATCAACATTTAAGTACACATACAGGAGCAACAGTAATGGCAAAAACAAACCAGATAACAACAAACGTCATAATTGGTGATCTTCTAATTCTGTTAGTGCAATTAAATTAAAGAAGCCGAGATGGTGGGTAAGGTTTGTATTGCACACAGGACAACAAGACACAAATACACAATTACAGCTGGAGAACTACATGTGACAAAGACATAAAATCTTGAGTTCTCCATTCTTCTGGGAAACTACAACACATCGCTGGGTGATCATGCCCACAGTTTGTGGACAGTGCGGTGGTCCCATCTTCAAAGGTCGAATGTCCCTGAAGATGGGAGAGTAAAACTGTTCTGCAATATTCGGCACCAAATCACCAGGTGACGAGGTACAGCATCACAAAAGATGGACGAACTCAACTGTACTACTGCAAAACTCACACATCATGTCCTCTCACTAGGCAAACACTAACAGCTGTCTGTCTTATCATGTTTCTAACTTAATCCTTTGTTCCTTGGCTTTCCATTCTTCACATACGCTTATGCTTGCCCTCCATTTCCAACATTGACATTGCCCGTTACTGCGCTCTTCAGTTAGTGCCATTTCACTACAGGACTAAGGGACCAGTTAGCACCCATACCTACAATGTTGCACACTTTGTCATAACACTCTGGGTACTGGAACAGGTACACTCACAGCAGTGTGCACATGTACTGTGTGTCTGGCATACATCGTGCATTGCCACTATATATCACCACAGAGAGCCGATAGGCATCTGTTTTTACATATGTCTGAGGCTACTGGTACAGCAAACAGCTTCAATGCATTATGTTTTCATTGAATTTACTAATGAAAATGGAGCATTGTGAGCTCCAACCATTTAACAAATGCTAGTATTATAAATGATGGGGAAAAATATGGCATGAGTTTAAGCCTGGAAATAAAATTAGATGCAAAAAGCATCTGAACTAAGGTGTGCATACACTGGCCATGCACAAGGCTTTAACATTGGCTCAGTCAGCTGTGCAGATACTTATTACAGATACATACATTTCTGAACAGCTGCCTTTTCTTCACACTGATGTTTCATAATGTAAAACAAAATAAATTTGTCCCATCCATTACATGAAGGCATGCAGGGGGAGTGACAGTAGAACTCCTTGGCACTAGGTTGGGGTGAGTGGTTAACTGCATACCCCTGCTGCTTTACCCCCAAGGAAAGAACTCCCAGCACCCACTGAATAAGGGGCTGGGTGATATGAAAAAGACAAAAATCTCTTTGTCCCTGCACGAATCAAACCCTGGATTGCCCAGCCTGCATCCTAGTCATTACAGTGATTACACTAGCCCTGTACCTGATATTCCAAAATGTAAATCAATAAAGTTTTAATTATATCTTACGTTATTTTTAAAAATATTTATTCTTCTTATACACTTTTTTGAATAATTGTAAGTATTCATGAATTTTACGGTATGCTTTTGTATATTTCTTAGTGCTCTACAATCAAGAAACAAAAACATTTTCCTATCTATAAAATTACTGTACATTCCACCTCCCCAACATTCTCATCGTTTCTACCTCTGAAGATGGAGGCAGTGTGTTCCTCCAAAACACAGAGAAATCTCTGCCACTGCTACAAGGCATCAAACCTGGGAAGAAAAAATCCAAACAGGTGGAAAGTTTTGATAAAGGGAAACATTACAGCTAAAATCCAGTCTTAAGACAGCTTTAATTTGACAGCATTTAACCTGAGTTGTTTTTCCAGATCCTGTGTCACCGCAGATAAGCACCACTTGGTTGCTGCTGATCAAGCTTACAACGTCATCTCTCATCGACCAAATGGGTAAAGCTTGCCTGAATGGAAGCAACTCCTGATTTACTGTTGCATGTGGAACCTGCGGAATGCCACCATTCATACGACCCACAGCCTTGTTCATGTCCTTCACTGAAAAGAGTAAATTACAGATATGTGTCGCTTAACGACAGGAATACATTCTGAGAAATGCGTCGTTAGGCGATTTCGTCATTGTGCAAACATGTACTTATATAAAACTAGATAGTACAGTATAGCCTACTACACACCTAGGATATATGGTATAGCCTATGGCCCCTTGGCTACAAACCTGTACAGCATGTTACTGTATTGAATACTGTAGGCAATTGTAACATATCATTAAGTACTATAATATTATATTATATTATAATATTATAATCTTATGGGACCACCGTTGTATATGCAGTCTGTTGTTGACTGAAAGTTGTTATGCAGCGCATACCTGTGCATTAAAACTGACAATTCCTATACTGAAACGTAATAAACATTCAAATCAAGTCACCGCAAATGTAACATTTAAGAAATGTGCATTCCCAATCCAACACAGTCATGAGGTAAACAAAGACACAAATTATTATGGCACTTTATTTTAAATTGTACACTGTCTGAGTTAATACACCACATCTTAACAATTTGTTCAGTTTGGAAACTAGCCATGTTTCCATACTAACATAAAGGTAATCTTCATCAGCAGGCATAGAAGAAGTCAGAGAAGTTGAAAACATGGTGTTCTTATTTTATCTTAACCATATTGAGTAAAACCTCATTAATTTGGTATCAGTTAACTCAAAATACCAGTTAATTTGAAGAAAATGCTGTTCACCTGCATTTGCAATAAAATTTCATCTGGTTAATTTAACATAGTGTTAATTTTTAAGCTGAAGCAGTCTGTAGCCCAAGGGTCATTAAAATTTCATCTATTCTAAATTATTTCATCATTAATATGCTACTAAAAAAACAGTAATGCATACTTTATATACCGCCTCAAAACACATTCAGCCATTAAAGAATGCAGTTTTCACTGAGCCAGTTTCCTGTTGAGCACCAGACCTATGTAAGGAAATGTGATGGTGCTAATTCATTAAGAGTGCTGCGGGTTGCTTTAAAAGTCAAGACAAAGAAAGCGCACCTTGTGTACTTTGAAATGTGCCTGCCTTCATCACATATTAGTTTTTTTTTATTTTTTATTCCACACAGTGCAGAATGTATGAGGAAAAAATAAAAGCACGGGAAAGACAACTGTGGGCAAACTAGAAGGTATTATAGAAATGGACAAAAAAGAAAGAAGTAAAGGCAAATAACCCAGGCATATGAAATCCCAATCTGCCCTCTGTTGACACATTTAACAAATCAGGATTCTAAATGAACAGCAAGGTTTACAAGAGGGTGATATTTTGCAATTGCATGAGGATTTGTGAAAGAAAGCAAGGCAATATGGAAAATGGGCTATTTGAATGGTTGCGCCATACTCAAAAGAAGAGTACTGAAATTGGTAGCCAAACGATGACAGATAATGCTGTTAAAACGGCATTAATTTTAAAGGCTTCAGAACTGTATGGTGGTGGTGGTGGTTCAAAGACAGAGAGAACATTATGTGGAAATCAGTGAGCAGAGAAGTGGCCTAAACAGGTATGGATGTGGCAGAGGAGTCGCCAGAACGTGTGAGACCAATCATCACTCGGTACACACTGAAGGATACTTTTGATTTGGACAAAATGGCACTGTTTTATAACATGCAACCGAAGAGGACTATGACATAAGATGCAATGTTAT
>Ga0268261_10003160_pt1 | contig 12012 bp, 9 predicted proteins | sample TergutNc150P1_FD_190353 | JGI IMG/M metagenome (GOLD analysis project Ga0268261, IMG submission 190353) | Nasutitermes corniger P1 segment gut microbial community from laboratory colony in Florida, USA - Nc150 P1 (SPAdes) (version 2) | ecosystem: Host-associated > Arthropoda: Insects > Digestive... | reverse complement strand
GTGTGTGTGTGTGTGTGTGTGTGTGTGTGTGTGTTTGTGTGTGTGTGTGTGTGTTTGTGTGGGTGTGAGTGAGTGTGTGTGGGTGTGTGTGTTTGAGTGTGTGTGTGTGTGTGTGAGAGAGAGAGAGAGAGAGAGAGAGAGAGATGGAAAAAGCACTGCGCATCAGCTTCCAACTTATAAGCCAAGGTTTCTTAAGATATTCCATCTCGCTGCCTCTTCCGTATATACCAGAAATGTAATTAGCCTATGCCTGCCGTTTGACATGCACAGATAATACGATTTCTCGCATCCAGAAGCAGCAGAGCTTCAGTGCGCTAGGGAACACGGTCCGGAGGAAGATATTTGGACCTAAGAGGAAAGAATAAATAGGAGGGGGGAGAAAGCTGTATAATGGGAAGATTCATTATTTTAATTATTCTCACCGAGCTTTGACCCGGGTCCCCTACAGCAGGGAGGTCGGGATCGACAACTTGTCCTGACTACCCGCAAAAGGCGGCCATGTTGACACATTGAATCGTGCTCACTTTTCGACTAGCCTGACAGGTTGTAAAGTAAATGCCAGGGCACGGCCAGCACTGTTCCCACGTAAGGCGGCTAAATGTCACCGCGACATTGTGTAACGTTAATGTTAACATGCCCTTTCTGGGTTTGAAATCCAGAAAGCCATCCAGCCAAAGTTATGTCCCCTCTCATAAGGCCTATTGCCTCTTAAGCAATGGTCCTCAGTTTGCCCACGTCGGGCTCTTCAACCGCGACGGGAAATCGTTAGCGTAAGCTCAAACTCGGTTAAAGTTTAAGGTGTCTGTTATTGGGCCCAGCGATGCGGTTAACGCAGGCATAGCCAAAAAGACCGAGGGACGTCGACTTCCGTGAAAGCGCAAGTCGACGTCCCTCAGTTAGCTCCTTTGTTGGCTTTGTAATTATTTTCATACAGTATAGTTGGGCGACTAAATCAAGGAGGGTGAGATGAGCGGGGCGAGCAGCAGCCATGAGAGAAATAAAAAATACGTACAGGTGTTTGGCTGGCAAACCTGAAGTAAAGAAATGGTTCTGATAACCTAAGCGTGCAGATGAGGATAGTATTAATATTAATATAAATATAAAGAAATAGGACGAGACGGCGTCGATAAATGTGCATGCAATTCAGAACAGGGACAAGTGGCGGGCTCTTGTTAATACGGTAAGGAATATTTAGTTTCCATAAAACGCGAGGGATTTCTTCAGTTGATGGGGACCTATTAGATTACCAAGAAGTATTCCATGCTCCACGGAATCAATTAACTACATCTCCGGATATTCTAAAACCCCTACTGCCACAAACCTTCAACAGAATACCTTCTTGTGCGTAAAAAAATAATGAAATAAAATAAAAAATAATAAAATAAAATAAAACAATACAAACCTACAAACCTAGCAATATTTATTATTTACTTACTTGAATGAATCCCATGTTCTATCTCATAGCAAAGAGGTTTATATTACTGTAAGTTTCATAGCACACTAAAAGAGTGTTTTTCAGATAGGGGCAGAAATATCGCCCAATTAAGGTCTGAACCCATGTGTAATGGCATATGTATGAACATTCATCAACTGCTCATAGTGCTGCAGCCTCAACTTAACAGTTGTTTTTATTCTGTCCAATGAAATCAATTTCTTGTTTTAAAAAAAGCGCTGTAATTTTAAATAACACAGAATAACGGTGGTCCACATATAATGCCCACACCTTCAGGCTAGAAACACACACACACACACAAACACACAAGCACCAAGTAATATACTCGTATATACCATGCACATTTGAAACACCACATTTCTTATTAACTAGAATACATCGTGGCTGCAATGCAACCACGATGTATTCTAGTTATTTCAGTAATTTTAGACCACTCACTTATTTTCACAGTGATTATACCAGAAGTTGTATTCATACAATTGTCTTCCTGAGGATGAGCACATAGTTGCTCGAAACATGTAGAGCATTCAGATAAACGTATTATAGAAGAAATTGTGCGTCAAGTTGGCTACCTACCAGAACTTCTAATCTTAGTAAACACAATGCGTCTGAAGCTTTAAGCAATTCCAGTTCCTTCCTGTGTACTGCAGTTACCAAACAAAAACGGCAGTCTCGGGTTTGATGATTTCATTCCCTGTGTTCTCACGTACAGCCTAACAACAGAAAGCTGTGGCTTCAAGAAGAAGAATATTTTAATTTACCATAAGAATTGGTACCATAAAAATAATTTTATACCTGAAGGATGTTCAATTTTTGCACAGACATTACGAAACTGCACAAATAATAACGGTGGACCGCACAGTAGCGTATTTAAAGTCTGCAACGATAAAACACCTTCTGGCTAGAGGCTCCCATTACGATACAACATACAACAGCGCACAAATAATTGGGCAATTCAGATATGCCAAAAATAATGGTTCCCAAGCAGGTGGTGGCGCTGCAAGACACAATAACATTAAGTCCTTCGGAGATGTTCAAACAGTAGTAGCGACAGCCGCAAACCCGTGTACTTTCTGCTATACCCTACAATGTAGTAGGGATATGAAGAAAGTATAATAATTACAACAAACAAATGGAATAACACGTCTGGGAATGTCCGAACAGTGTTAACACTTCTGGTCGGTTCGCGTTCCTATTAGTTCTAAATACTTTTAATGCAGTCTAAATGCAATCACTACTGTCTTTTGCTTCATTATTGCGTGCGATGATACTTACGTTTCGATCGTCAACTGTTCCTGTTGCCTATCTAGCTGTGCCTTTTTTCGTGTACGTATAGAACAGATATCGTCTTAAAGGGCGAGATATCCTATTTCCTGTATTTGTCTCGTAACAGGCGGGACTTTTCAATCATCACTTGTTTGTTAGGTCTGATTTCTTGCATCACAGAGAACACAATCTGCCTTCATTATACAGTCCAGTCGCATTAATATACGTGTGTCCTGATGTAGTGTCGGTTGGAAGACATTTGGTTCTCACAGCGCTGCTGCTGCTGCTGCTGCTGTTCTCGGGCGAGTGGCTCCCGGCTATCAGTCCTACACTGACTCCGAAGACGAAGGCACTACATTATTTCGAAACGTCGAAACCTATTCACCCAGCGACACACCGTCGCGTCCCAGACGGCTTTAATATAAAGCGTCTGTTATTTTTGTCCCAACTAAAATTGCAATGTTGTCTACAAAGTTTAAAAAAAATGAACACGCATACAATCCCTCCCCCGGAATGGAAGTCGCGTTGTTCTCTGCGGAAGGGCACACAAGACAAGGCTGATACAAGAATTATATGGAGAGGGGGAGGAACATCGAGGCGGTGCTCTCGACCTTTTATCTTCACCACTCTTCTATATATAGTATTAACAGTTTGATTTTATAATGGATACGGACTACGTTCTCTGCGAGGCACAAACTGAAGTTTCGTATAGTTCAGCGTCCGCACTGATCATGGGAAGACCAAGAATTTTGTACTGAATGGTGACAAGCATTCCTCGAAATCACTCTACTCTCACCATTTCTGCAAATTAACTTATTACGATGTGTTCTTAGTCTGTCGCCCACTCCACCGTCGCAGTACCTTGTCACGCAAGTCAAGGATGGAGCAGAGACTTGCAGCCATACAGTTTGTAGTCATCTGTGATACGGCGTTTAGAAATCAGAAACATTTATTTGAAACCACAACAACAACAACTTCTAGACACAACATATACCTAACGCCATTCAACATACTATACTTACAGTCAGCCTAACAAGATATTCTAATTTTTTAGTGTAATATTCAGTAATCCTAACACTGCCACATACAGAAATTTCGACAACATTCACCTTGACAGTTGTAAGCGTGAAGACTATTAATGTCACTGTATTTATAAGTTTCAAACAGGTTCCACGCATAAACCGCAAAATTTTGTATGTTTATGGCCGATTGTTAAACGCAACTTCACATAGGTCAAACTAGCTCCGAAGGTTTGTGTGTGATAACTGTTCAACACACAAAATGTAATGGAAACGAGACTAGCCAAACTTTACTATTTTGAGGTCGCTGAATTCGAAAATGACACAGAAATTTTAAGCTTAGCTCTAGTTTTCGAGTTACAGTTATGGCCTGAAATTTCACCTTTTTTCAACTATATATTAGGTCTCCTTCTTCAAAAGTTGGCAACACTCTAAGCGGGCGCCGTAATTCTCGTACCACGATGAAATCACGAGATCGGCTATCTTCGCTGCAGGTGTTCGTCACATGATCAGTAAAACTGTTGGCTGTCAACTCTCTTCAGTTTTTATTAAGTGTTGTACGAAAGAGGTCGTATTTTAGATGGTGTCCTCAAGTTCTTTCATGAGAATTGTGTCGTGATAGTTGCAGCTGGCATTCTACTGTCATAGATAGTGGAGTATATTTATAAAAATGTCCCGGAAGTGCGTAAATAACCCGGACAAATTCTGTTATATTTGCAGAACAGTGACATTTGCCTCAAGGAAGTGTTCGATTACTCCAAAAATAAAAAGGCATATTTCTTTTATTTCGACTTAAGTTAGGGGACCAGGACAAATAATGGGCACCACACGTGTGCTGCACTATGTATTCATCCAAACTCAATGCGTGGGTGAATGGAAAAGGACGTTTTATGCCATTTGGATTGCCCATGGTTTGGAGGGTGCCTAGCAATCACGGTATTGACTGTTATTTCTGTATGATGCCCCTATTCAAAATGGTACGTCCATGAAGAAAAAATCAGTACTTGTGTACCCGAATATACCATCAGCAATTCGACCTGTGCCCCATGGCGGTGGACTTCCTGCTCCTAAACCTCCGGATAACTTTGCTATATACTCTGACGGAGAAGACAGTGTTTCTTCAAACAGCGAAGAACATCAGCCATCAGCTTCAAGAGTTGCAGACAACTTGTCAAGCACTGACTTCTCCAATCATACGATCAAAGAAGGCGAGCTCAGTTACCTCATCGGGGATCTCAAACTTCCAAAAAGAAGACAGAACTTTTGGCATCAAGGTTACAATAACGGAAATTGTTACACCACTCCCCCACTACATATTAAATTGGGGCTTAAGAAGAATTTTGTAAAGGCTTTGGATGTGAAGGGTCCTGCATTCACGTACTTATGTGGAAAATTTCCCAACCTTACTCTCGAGAAAGTAAAAACAGGTGTGTTTATTGGTCCTCAAATCAGACAACTTTTTAAAGACCAGCAGTTTTTAGCAGTAGTAAGTGACCCGGAGAAAGCAGCATGGCAGTCCTTTGAAAAGTTTTCGAAAAATTATCTGGGAAATTTCAAAGCTGCAAATTTCGGAGAACTTGTACAAAATCTGGTGGATTCGTATTTGCAGCTGGAGTGCAATATGTCTCTGAAAATGCACTTTTTACTTTCACACCTGTATTTGTTTCCATTAAATTGTGGTGGCGTGAGCGACTAATATGGGGAGCGCTTCCATCAAGACATTTCTGTGATGGAGCACCGGTACAAAAGGAAATGAGTGCTGCCATGTTAGGTGATTATTGCTGTATGATGAAAAGGGATGCTCCTGAAACAAAATACCATCGACAGACCAAAAGGACACATTGTTAAGGCCATAATTTTTGTTCATATTTATTGTACGTATAAATATGATAGTGTTATTATCTCGAAAACAAGAGCTAACCAATGAATTTTAGAATTATTTTCGTATTCTGCGGCCCAAAATACATACAGATAGTATATTCACTTAACCATAACATTCAAGCATCCGAAATTTATTGAACAGTGTAATTAATAGCGTTTATATAGTACACACGCGTATATATATGTATATGACTGCCCTAATCTAATGTTCCGCAACACACTTCATATTTAGATAACAGAGAAACTCTCACATTAATTATGCAGTTAGGAAGATTAAGACGCCTTCACCAACTGTGCAGATTGTGACTTTACAGTTTCTAAAACTATGGCAGAATTGTTACTCAGATAGGAGAATACAAGTGTGGAGAGACCTAAAGACGAATGTCTACACGCTATGTGGTTAGTCAGTCAGTTTCATAGATATGGGGTAACAGGAATGTCGTTAACTGATTGCCCACGAATTTGCACAGTCGCTTAATTAGTTTGATATACCGTTTCGTATTTTCTTCACAAATTACTTGCGTCATAATTTTTCATCCATTATTTTACAATGTGACATCGTTCTTCAGTATCATCCATTGTTGTATATCAACAATAATGCGAAGGTCTTATTCTTAAATAATGTAAAATTATGATAACGTATGAATCACCATTTAGGGTGGGTACTTTCTGCAGCAGATCTACATGTAAGATAGGTACCCAGACTGAAAAAGGAATAGATGAAGGAAAGTACATTGTCAGGAATTGTTTTATTTTATCGTCCCTTCCTCCGGGTCGAGCAGTACTAAAAATTTCTTGATACTGAAAAAAGGAGACAAAGGAACTTTCCGAAATTTTCACCAATTTACACGGCGCAACGCTTCGGAGTGTTTGAATCATTATCTTGTTCATTTTAACAGAGTATTGAGGACAATTTATGTACGATCTTCCTGTACCGATTGTCATGAAATCTGGGAGCCTCAACTGCCCGGAAACCCCTACGCCTCTCCTGACCCGTACAACGGTTGCTTTACCACTACGTTTTACTTTATGTAGGCTGCAGTTATAAGAGCCGCCTAAAATGTATCTTGCCGGGTCACACTGTCGCTATTACAGCAATAGTACCGTCGATGGTTAAAAGGGTGTTCAGAAAGTGCTGATACGTTTTGTACACTACAGTACTTAAAAGTCTGTACTGACCACCTTCCTTCTTGGACTGTACTATCGGGCGAAAAAAAATTCCAACAATCCCTCTTGAAGATGATAACTCGCGAACAAGCGAAATATTAAAATTATAAAATCATAACAATTACGCCTATATACAATATGTAAGCAGTGTTTGCCTCATTCGGCATTGCTTCTAGGAACAAACCACCAAGTCCCAGCTCCTGTCCGCACACTTGTAGTTCTAATGCGTTAGATTGCAAGCAGTTTCTATGACCAGGTAACGTCTAGACGTGCTGCAGTAAAGTGCAGACTGGCCTCAACGTCCGCGAGACAAGCAAGGAATCGTCTCCCGTTTACCCATATAGTGTAACGGTACTGCAGCGCGTGGCGTCTTCTGACATTCAACATGGACCGTTTTAAGACAAGGAAAGCTCCAAAACAGACTGCCTTAAAAGTGATGGTTCCATTCGCAGCTGCTTTAAACTTGCAAACGCTAATTTTTATCGTCACTGTATCAAGATTTTGGTGCTTTCGAGCTCCATTGTATCGCACGCAACTACGAAATAGAATCCGAGATTTGGGGCTGGCACGCCGTGAATGAAAGTTACAATTCTACGGAATTTGACACCTACCGTCTGGTAATTACTTGCCGACTTTTCGAAGAATCTTACTACCTCAATTTCAGAATAGGAGGGATGAAGAAGGAATTTCCTTACAAGTAACAGTAAATCTCAACCAGACTACAAGCTGTCACAAGCCAGTGGCACTAATGTTTACGAGGTAGGTTGTTTGTTTAGTTAAGCGTTCATAGTCTTCCGTTAGGACCCCGTGAGGCTTACGTTTCTACAAGGCAGATGGAATAAGCAGAGAAAGAGAGGGATTAGAAAGGAACGAATAGAAAACAAGAAAAAAGAAATAAATAGGTAATCGGAAAATTGGGAATGAAGAAAAGAAGAGAAAAATGATAGTAGTACTTGAGAGAAAAGGAAACCAAATGAAGAGAAAATGAGGAAAAACGAAAGAACAAATATAGACGATTGGGTAGCTGGATGACCCGGAAGTTAGAAGTGCACCAATGAATTTAGCTGCATCATCTGTGATTATGCACCACTTGATCACGTGACTGGCATTCATATTGAGAATAGGTAGCTACTACGTTGTTTCAAGGTTCCGTAATAGCCATGTGAGGAGTTCTGAAGATTATGGCGATGGGGTATGCCTAGTTTGTAATATTATGTTTGAGTCGACGTAAATAAGGAGATATGAGTTAGACACAGGGCCTACATGGCAAGCATGGATGTTTTTCGGAAAACCTGAGGAAAAGACATCCCTTGGAAGAACTATGCATAGATTGGATTACAATATTAAAATGGACGATAAGTAATAGGATGGAATGATACAGGGCGGACTTTTCTGGCTCAAGGCAGGGACCAATGGCCGTTTCTTGTGAGGACCGTAACGAAACTTCGGGTAGCGTAAAATACAGGGGATTGCTTGACTAACTGAAGGCTTATTGTCATTGAAAGATGAACTTGCTTCATGGCTTGAGACAGTCAGCGATTGGATTAAGCGTGATTGTAGTCCTAAGTGTAAAATATGGTGAAGTAACGCGCTTAAAATTTCAGTGTTAATGTGGGCATAAAAGTGCAGTAAGAAATTTTGAAAGCTCAAGGCTTTAGCAGATTCGGATATGTTAATAATCAAAAGAAATACACACACCAGAACTTAAAAAAACACCCTGAAAATATTCTATGCATGTTGTATTTGTTGATTTTTGAAGCACAGTGTGCATGTACCGTGTCCAAACAACGAAACGTTTCAAGTTACCCAGAGTGCATTGTATGCATTTTATTATATTCTTACAATAAATCCCAATCACTTCCCTATAAAACATAAACAGATTGGCCTTTGTAATCTGCACTGAGTGTGTTCTCTCTGAGACAGGAAATGAAATTTTACTGAGGAAGTGATTTACATGACAGTCCGTATTAAAATTGTTCAAACTGACCATACTAAGCACAATCTTGATATCCCCGAATTTAGCAAAATAATAGCGTTTAAGGTGACGACAAAGCCCAGCGACATTATGGCTGAAAACCAGCTAGACGGCCAGGGTTTTATTTCCAGCACGGACAGGGGGTAAAGGTCTAAAGGTCAAAGTAAATACTGCACCGTAACTAGTGTCCCATTTAATAATGTTTGAACCTCTCACACCTGGAACGTTACAGAAAATTATGGCATGGTAGATATTTATGCACAAGGTTATTTCAAACACAATCATAGATATTGAGTTTAAATTGGCCTGCTGCTGTGTCGTGCCGGTACATACACGAGAATACATTGAAACAACATTCGTATGCCTGGAAATTTTTGTCTTTACCATTATTTAGCACGGGAAAGTAAATGATCAGTATTTTGGCCTAATTGAAGAAACCCAGGAAATTCTAAAATCTGAAATTCCTTGGTATTCTCCTACACCAAATAATAATTATTTTACTGAAGCAAAGCCCTTATTTTCAAATACGTTACACTTTGGGCAATACGAAGCAGACTTCTTTTACATGGATATGATTTTATAAATTTACAACTTCATTTTCTGTGTGACTCACTGGCCAAAATTTCCAGGCAACGTTTTATAAATATTAACTTCATGAACATATTTTGGAACATCTCTGGGGTCGCCTATGTTCCTGATCAAAAGTACAGAGAATGTTTTACTTTGAATTATTGGAGACTGAGGGGGAATGTGTGGAGTTTCACTCCAAAATTATACTGCTCCATGATATTGCGCCCATGTACAGAGTGAAACTGATATTCATATTCTTCTTCTTCTTGTGTCTTCAACGTATCAAGAAATTAACCTCAATTTTATCTATCAAAGACGAAGTAAGATAAATGATATATGTCACTTTACAAAATTCATTGCTCTAAATGTTTTCCTACTTCTCTAACTACATCACGGAAAGCTAGACTATATTACCGGACAGCAATATCAATGCTTTTTGCAAGGTTTTTTCTTTAATTTCAGGGGCTAATATGCGTTGTCAACAATTTATGCATATAAACAAAATCGCCTACATCGATATTTAAAATAACAAAATAACACCATCATTTAACAAAAAAGTGGTATATGCTCATGTAAGCTTGCATGTAGTTCAAACAACGAGGGAATGTTTTGTCAATAAACTGCTTTGTACTGTAATTAATGGAGGAAAATTATCCCGAAATCAAACAACAATTTTAACTATAAATATGTCAGCTAGGCCTGCATATATTCAACTCGGTACGGCTGATGTGTTTGGATGTAGTACACTGTCAGTGTTAAATGCCGTTTTTAGAAGAGTGTCCAGCCTGCTGCAACATTGAAATACTCAACACATTGCTTTCACAGTGTTTATTTCTTAAGTCTCTCAAAATCAGCCCCAATAATCACTTTTCAAGGCATCGTGACTCCTCTGTGTAGTGGACAAGGAGATTGTGTTCTGTGAGACAGAAATTAAAATTTGCAAAATATTTAGAGGCATTTGAGTCTTCAAAGGTTATATATACGATACGGCACGATACAATATCGTGCAGAATTACAGGCACTTAGCATAAAATCCAGGGACAAACAATAGTGTGTCTTTCTGGTAGCTGCAGTTGGCTTTTGGCACAGATCGTTTATATTAATTTTGCTTTGAAAGAAATATTAATTAGGCCTATTCTATGTGGTAGGTTCTTTTAAGGAAGAATGTATACGAATTTCGAGCTTTTCATTTTATTCGCATAGATAAGTTGTTGAAGAGTGCTGTCAGGGTAAAGTAAAGTGAGTAGTAAGGGTGACACTTGGCCGAGTGACGTCACACGTGAACAAACCTAAACTTGCCCTCCCTTCCCTCCCACTGAAAAGGCGATCACGTGATGTAAACAATGGCCCAGACAGTATGGCGCCAGGCTAATCCTAACATTAACTTGTTATTATTTTGAAACCTAACCCTCCCCTCGCTGCCCCTAGGCGATCACGTGACGTAAACAATGGCCGAGACTTTATGGCGCCGGGCTAAACCTAACTTTAACTTGTTATTATTTTGAAACCCAATCCTTCCCATTCCCTTCCCCTAGGCGGTGATCACATGATGTAAACAAGAGATGGCGGCGGGGTGAATGACCTTTCAGCTTAACCTAACTTTAAACGGTTATTATTTTGAAACTTTGTTATTGTCACGTGATGTAAACAAAATATGGCGTAGGGGTTAATGACCTTTGTGTTTAACCTAACTTTAACTTGTTATGGTTATTTGATATAAACAAACTCTCTAGACAAATTGTCGCCACAGCTATATTGAATTTTTGATAATATGGCGGACACGAGCAGGTAATTTTAAATATTGTTATTATTTTGAAGCCTTGTTATGGTTGCTGGATATGAACAAACACTATAGACAACTGGGCGCATAGGCTATATTGAATTTGAGGCAATATGGCGGACACGTGCGGCAATTTTGAATTTAACTTGTTATTATTTTGAATATTTATTATTGGTTTGATGTAAACAAAGGTGCCATTTTAAATTTTTGGCAATATGGCGGATACGCGCACTATTTAAACCTAAATTTAAATTTGTTATTTGAATAAGTCAGCCGTTTTAAAATGCGGCGGTTAGCGCGGCAACTTTTAACCTAATATTAACCCTTAGGCGCCGGGATTTAAATGCCCCGTGCAGTGGCTGCCTGCCGGAGTTTTTTCTGGGGTTTTTAAAATTTCAATGCATGCTCTTAGAAAAAAAATCCTATCTCATAGACTTTTCCTTCAAATTTAATGCAATAAAATTTGGAAATTTGCTTATGAATTGGTTTATCAGGGAAAAATGTTCGCCTATTGTTATAATAAATTTAAGCCTTTGAATCGCATGCATTAGTAAAATGTAGTGTAAATAGTTTATTACTCACAAAATTCTGGTTGCTGCAGGTCTGTGGAACCTTGGATCACTATTTTACCACAACACACACTATTATCAATTCTAAATGGTCAGAAATTCACTTCTGTGTGATAATCCGCGAAACAAGGCACCACGCACAGGCCTACGTCACACTTCGCGCACTTGTAGACCGTGGTCTTTCTCTCGCCGCGAGATGAACAAACACGACAGGGGACTTGCGTTGATTTAGCTGGTCAGTGTTGGTTATGACGACTCTCGAGCCGCACAACATTTGCTGCCGCTGTACTTGGTCTCCCAATCAAACTGGGTGTGGGGCGATCTTGGCTTTT
>Ga0268261_10003159_pt1 | contig 12012 bp, 4 predicted proteins | sample TergutNc150P1_FD_190353 | JGI IMG/M metagenome (GOLD analysis project Ga0268261, IMG submission 190353) | Nasutitermes corniger P1 segment gut microbial community from laboratory colony in Florida, USA - Nc150 P1 (SPAdes) (version 2) | ecosystem: Host-associated > Arthropoda: Insects > Digestive... | reverse complement strand
GGGGGGGGGGGGGGTGCGTGCGTGCGTGTGTGAGAGAGAGAGAGAGAGAGAGAGAGAGAGAGATACATATGGTAGCAAAGAGGAGGAAGCCTGCACACAAGCTGTCTTTTCACATCCAAATGGCATAGAACAAAGACTTATGAACACAGACAAGGCTTTCAGCATGGCAGTAACATCCGCTTTCTGCAATAGTCCTCATTTCCTTCCTCAAGATAATTTTTTTAGAAGTACCACTATTTAACCCCTTAACTGTTAATGGAGAGAATACATTTTTCAACACATCAGTAAAGACTAAGAAAATTTTTATGTTCTCTATATGCCACACACATGACAGGCAATTTGTTCATAGGAATGGCATCTGAACAGACATGTAATACTTCCTGTAATGGTTATAATAGCACTCTAACATGTTAGTGTACTGTCATTATGCTGTTACCTTTCGTGTGTATAAGTAAATGAATTACATGACCAAATTCTAAACATAACTTGAATGATAAATACTCATTTACTCACCAAGATGAGCCATGTGGTTCCCATGGACCAAGACAAACCCAACAAAAGTCAGCCTTACAATTCTGATTCTTGCATACCATATGATTGCAGCCGCCATCTTTTTCAATGGTCACATTACATTTTGGGCATTCCTGAAAATTCAGTAATTTCACACTAACAGAAATTCTAATTATGAACAAATTACAAAAATTATACTGGATCAGAGCCCCACAAGGAAGAATACATTAGTAGAAACTCTCGCTGTAAGCTTCAACTGACTTCAGTGACTACATGGCACATGCATGGGAGATGGTATACATCACACCTCCACGTAGTCACCACTGACATTTAAGCATTTGTCCCATTGTGGCACAAAGGCTTGTATCCCAGCGTACAAGAAATCAAAGTGTAAGCAGAAGGTGACAGCTTGTTTCATGTCTGTGTCTGCTGCAAATCACTTGCAATCCAAGTGTTTCCTAAGAGATCTATAGAGATGGCACTCAGTGGGCCCCATAGTACCAAATGGACTTGTGACTGGTTACAACATTGGGCCAGGAAGTTATAGACCACCATCCCTACAGTCTTTATCTTGTGCCCAGTGGCTTTTAACACATAAATTTCTCAACAGTACTACAGTTATAAACAAAACTTGTTCTGGACCTGATGGCTTAGCATTATGTACATCAGGTTGTAAAAATTAATCTGCACAAATGTTATTAGCTCATTACAGTAACATCCATCTGTTACAATACCAAATGTGTTCACAGGCATAATATCACTATTCCCACCCTTTATGCCAGATTAAATTTATGCCCTTAAGACAGTCATGTTAACAAACACACCATACAAATCACAAAATACCGCTTATGGAAATATCATAATCCTGCAGCTTTAACAAAGTAACTGTCACAGGCTATTAGCAGTGGAATTCTACCATGAAATACCAACTTTATCTGTACATAAACTCCCTGACTTAAATAAGGGCTTTGTTCTGCAAACCTTTAAATAACTCAGCTTTTATACATGTCAAATTCTAACACAGTACTGATCAAACACATACATTTATATAAATTTATTTGTTTATTCATTTATACAGTGTGTGTGTGTGTGTGTGTGTGTGTGTGTGTGTGTGTGTGTGTGTGTGTATATATATAAATATGTGTGTGTGTGTGTGTGTGTGTGTGTGTGTGTACTGTAAATACTGTACATATATGTGTACACTATAAATAAATAAATTATAGATATATACTGTGTATGTGTGTACTGTCAATTGTGTAACTGTCCATTGACATACTATGCAAAGTGTAACAGCATTAAAACCTTAAAAACAATGGCAGGTACAGTAAAAAAGTTAATGAAAAGAATCAGTTTGAGCACAGAAATTGAACAAACATGTTTTGTTTGTATAATGAACCAACAAATGCACAACTGATAAACAGTTTACAATACTGCTCTTTATTACACTGCCCCTACATGTTTCGATGCTATTGCGTCATCTTCAGGGAGCTCGTAGTCAGAACTTGCTAAGTTACATAAGTATTTGAATGCAGTATTGGTGATACATTTTAAAAATGCATTCAAATACTTACCTAACACAGCAGGTTCTGACTACGAGCTCCCTGAAGATGAAGCAATAGCTTCGACACATGTAGGGGCAGTGTAATAAAGAGCAGTATAATAAATTGTTGATCAATTGTGCATTTGTTGGTTCATTATACAAATAATAAAGATGCACGGTGCAAATGTTAAAATAAACAAAAATGGTTTATGAAGAATTTTATGTAAGATTTAGTATACAAATTTTAGGCTTGTGTAACACTGGGGACAGGGCGTGCCTGTACTTACAGACCTTTGTATTAGCTGCTATCCAATTGGAAGTCTCTGAGTCATCATCACATTTTTTTATCCACTTCCTAAGTAGATGACATTTGACAGGGTCATGCCAATTCTCACCACAGGCAAAGCAGAATGTGTGTGTGCATTTGCAAGTCACAGGTCGTGCTTCTACGTACTGCACTTTAATTGCATTATTGCAGTCTGGAGAAGGACACCACCTCAACAACCGATTACACTGCAAGTGAAAATCAAATTTATATACACAAGTCAAAAGCTGCCCACTAAGTAATATGACAAACTTCCCTGTAAAAAAGAACTCCCAACCACATTTGCAAAATAGATTAATAAAACCAGACAATGAAAATATTCGTAGTTTGCTTGTTTATTAATTTATTTAACTCTAAATCATCTACTGGTCACTAAGTATCAAGAAAGTGGTTGAAGTGTATTGAGTTTTCTAATTATATTTCTGAGAACTGCTACACATATACAACTGTCATAAGCCTCCCAAGACATACAGAATGTCCCCCCCCCCATCAAACAAATTAAAAATTATGAATAATGGTACAGTTTTTACTTTCAATGCAAAAAAAGAAAAAGGATCAGTATTACATTTCAGTTTGAGTAAAAATTTTACAAGAATGCAGGCTCACTGATTTGGACGACTGTACTGTCGCACAAAACAAATGTGGAAGCTTGGAACCTGCAACTACAAGATCTGTGCAGAAATATTTCCACTATGAAGAAATATTTCAACTATGGGAAGAGCCATAGCTGCATTAGCTTGTGACTTTCAAAAGACAACATGCATGTTACTATTTCCAATTGTAGGAAGTTAAAAAGTATGAGGTTGGGGGTCAAATGGTTTGCAATTTGAAATGACAAACATACAGACACCACAGTCATCTCGCAAGCCTACTTTCTTGCAATAAGAAAAGTAAGGAGGATAAAAATAAGCTCCAAATTAAAGTAACTTTACAGAGGACATTCTGCTGTGTTTATTAATTTAAAACAAATTGTTATGGTTCCATCACATCAACCAAATTATTTTATTCAGGAATGACTACATGTTTCGGTCTGAAATTACTATCTTCAGCCACCATTACAAAAATTTTAAAACAAGGTATAATACAGCGCAAATTATGCTAGTTATATGGGATCCCATACGACTTACACACAACTTTTTACAATACAAAATTTACATAAAACTTTATAAAAAAATCATTGGGTTGGTAATATCCTGACTGGTGATTGTGTCTAAGTTATGTATAAAATTATTAAAATTCTTGAAATAAGATATTTTATATGTGTAAAAAATTAATGAGTCACAAGTGTTGGCCACGTGATGTAAAACTCATTGAAAACCTTATAATGTAACATGCCGAGTTTATAGACACACAGTAAATATGTCAATACAAATGTCTTTATATATATTCACAGACGTTATTTATGCAGAAGGCTGCCTTTTCAAGGAATGTCATATACCATAATCAGATGTGTTCCAAGGTAGCATACCTCATTCTCAAATTATGCCACATTTATTAAATTTGCAATATAAATGTGGCATTTACCAATTAAGCTGCCCAGACCGCAATATTAAATATATCAGACAGACTCGCCGACCTTTCCATGTAAGGTTCAAGGAGCATTTTCATGATTTTAAATATGAAAATGTAAAATCAAAATTTGCACAACACCTATTAGATAACAAACATTCCACTGGTCATATGGAGGATTTTATGGAAGTCCTCCAGATGACAAGAAAAGGCACAATGATAAACACTTTTTGAAAGGTTCTATATTTACAATGAAAAAATGTTAGACAATCAAATTAATGGTAAGTGCACAGTAAAACCTAATGCAATATTTGATGGTATAATTCAAAACAACACCAGAACAGGACATTTGCCATTGTAACCCCTTACACTTTTTACAACCCTGCTTAGTCACAAGTTGTCATGCGCTATGCATATATCTAAATTACACCGGTCTTCCAATATGCCTTATAAAATGTAAGTAACCTTGCACGCTCATACAGACTGGAAATGTACATTAATTTTACACAACAAAAGCTAATATCATAATTTAAACAACCTTAACTTCAGAATGAGATCTCCTACCTTGGAACACATCTGATTAAATAATACGACATTCCCCGATAAGGCGGCTTTCTGAACATAAATAAAATCTATGAATAAATATTAAAGACATTTCTATTGACATATTTACTGTGTACCTATCTCAGTGTATTGCTTTATAAGATTTTCAATGAGTTTTACATCACATGGCCAACACTCAATAAATTTTTTCACACATAAATAAATCTTATTTCAACAATTTTAATAATTTCCTACTTACATTTAGCATTTTTTGGTCACAATCACTGACCAGGACATTAACAACCCAATGACTTTTATGTACTTTTACATAAATTTTGTATTGTAAAAACCTTTGTAAGTCATGCGGGATCCTACAGAATGAGCATTATTTGCACTGTATTATACCTTACTTTAAAGTTTCTGTAATGGTGGCCTGATGATGGTCTTTTAAGACCAAAACATGTAGTCATTCCTGAATAAAATAACATTGTGTTTGACAGAATTATAACGATTTAAGTCCAAATTAAAGTTCCAATTTATTTTACTAAGAAGTCATGGGTAAAGTAAATGCTGCTCTATATATTATTAAAAGCATACAATGCCTGCTATCTGTACAAGACTTTCTCTCAAAATGTGATCTACACATCAGTATTAGCAGCCTCTTGCCCTTGCAACCTAATATTTTTTAACTACTGCAGATATATTTCACACATACAGCAGTCACAGTAGTCATGATAACACTGACAGTAATTTTTACTCTACTTCTGGAAAATCAATGATTTTTGGAGCTTTATTAAAAAGGTAACATTCACTGTCGACAGTTTAGATATCGACCTCCATGCAGTATAAAATTGTTCAAAGACTCTTGGTCTATAGTACACAGAAAACTGACAGTGTTTCAGTCTGGAGACACAGAGGACTTATATGACACATAAATAAGTTTCAGCTCACCTCAACAAAGCTGTTAGTAATAAGATGCTGGTACTTGAGCTTCACTTTGGAATCTCTGACAAGACGCATAACTGTTGCATCATCAACCAAGATGTCACATCCATGTGCAGCACAAGCTATAGTTTGTCCTACACCCTCCTCCATAATCTTTGTAGTAAGATATTCACCCCAACACTGCGTGCAGAATCTATGCCCACACTCCAGCCCAGTCATCATCTTGAGAACAGAAGAGACAAAAAATTTAGATACAACATACACACTCTAGATTGTTGCAATCACCTGCTATAATCCACTGCACACAAACCTGTGTTACTGTTTCACTCTTATCAGCACAACAATTTTTTTTATTTTATCAGCATAACAAAGACCACATATTTTTACATATTACACAATTTCACTCACAGACGATGGGAGAACCATGAAACATATTTCACATTCTTCGGTGTCGGTAGCAGACGTTCTTCTTGGTGGCTGTAATAAAACAAGTTCCTTTATAATTATTAATGTAGCATTTGAAATATGTCACCGCCTGAATTTACAAAGAAATTTACGTTCCTGGTAAAATAAGAAAACTGTACATACCTTTACCTTCAGTCTACTAATTACGGCTGGCTTCCTGAAAGGATTTATAACGCGAGCTTCAGAGAACAGCTGATCCTGATCCCCATCATAAAACCTTTCCATTAGCTTTTCTTTGTCCCACTTAAAATGGTTCAATAAAATTCGGGTTGTGGTTGCTGGAATCTGTAAGTAAAATTGGTGGAACAATTACTATCCAAACACGACAAAAAGCATTGTACTATTTCACAACTTCACGTCATTCTTGACAAATTTTATCGTCTAACCCCTTGAAGCTGTGGGAGAACTACACGCAGATTTTTTACACACTGAATTTTATCTTACCTCCACAACAGTATTTACTTCTTTAATAGAATCTACCATGTGCTGCACAATTTCTTCTGTTGATAAAACTTCAAATGGATATTCGTCTACTTCAGTTTGTCTCTCTCTTGGGTTATTGGTCTCAACTTCCATTGCAAAGTCAACATCATCCCCGCTTGATTCATTTCCAGAGTCAACATCGTCGTACAGTGTCTCCTCTTCTGAATCCATTATATGGAAACAACTGTACGAAATCTCCCTCCGGCACCCCGGGAGAACGGTTAAAATTTACGTAGCAAATATCTTACGCCACTGACTTTGATATGGTCAGCAATATAATAACGAGTACACCTGTCCCCTGTGCCTCCGACGATGTTTAGCACATGACGTCAGCTCCTGGAGCAGGGGCTTATGGGTATAATATTGACAGTGACATTTTTCGTTTCAAACGTTTAGGACGTTTACAATTTATGTAATTGTGTTAAGTGCCCAGAGTACGCGAAGGGGCTGACACATTCATTCATGAGATGCCATTCATTAATTTCTTTTCCCTTACGTCGCAGTCATTTACTGTTTGGCATTCTCTTGTATTTTCAGAACCCACTTCCTTTCAACTGTTGAAACAGTTGAGTACGAAGAGTCCGAAAGAGCCACAGATCATCTAGTATAGGAAAAAGCGGAATATAGTTAAAATGGCAGTGAAACAATAACAGTGGTGCACTATTGAAAAATAATTGTATTATTACAAATTGCAGCCACACTTTGTTGAATTACAATAAAAATAAAATATGAAAATTGAGTAGACTTTGGTCAGATTTGAATCCGATGTCAGTACCGCAAGTTAAAGACTATACTCTAGTCGAGAGGTTAGGTTCTGGTAGTTATGCAACTGTGTATAAGGGGTTTAAAAAGGTATGCATTTAAAGTACATGTCTGTAACACTTAGAGTGGCATATTGTAAAGTTTATATTTCATACGTAAAATGAGGGTCTCGTTTTTGTAGAAGGGTTGCCCTAAAGATGGGGGCAGGTAGGTTAATAACCACCTGCCAGACTACACCATTTCACAACCCGGAGACTGGTTTGGATGTTGCGCTTAGTTGTGACAAAATTCCTTCGCTCTGTTTAAGCGGTTATCAGTTTGTAGACCAGTAAACTGCATCGCGTGCTTGATCAAGCTTGTGTTGAAGATAAGGGATCGAAACATACCTAGTGGCAACTGAAAATTTTTGACCGGGGATAATTTCCCCCTTGACCCCTTGGAATCGTCTGAGCTACCTGTGGCGCAAGAAATGATATACCGCATCCACAGAAATTGAACATAAACCGTACCTTCTGTTGAAGGGGGTGTGCTGTTGTATGTAGCTTGTGGGTGTTCAAATATTACAGCAACAGGATGAAATGAATCTTGCACGCTTGTCATGAGCAACAGCCAATAGAAGTGTGCCAGAAAATGCTAATGTGCCCTTTTTTGGTGACCAAATTACTTGTCAAGCTACCAGATTTTTGTACATTTTTTGCCCATTAGTTGGTAGACCAACTTTATATGCACTGAATGTATACTTTACACATTGTCAATTCTCCAACATGTTTTGGCTCACCACACGTGCCATCATCAGAGAGTTTTTGTAGTTGTTATCATAATGCTTGCATATGGTCTGTTGTACACTAGGTGAATTAATTCACAGTTATGCACCTGCACACATTCTAAAATTCCAGTTGAAACACATAAAATATTGAAAACATCGTTTTTAAAACACTAGAGAAAAATATATTCCATCGGGCACTTTTAGACTGTGGATGGTGGCTTTGTAATCTTGGTTAGTTGCCAGTAATTATCCAGAAATATTCTTGAAGCCCAATATGGGTGAGTCCTTAAATATTGTCATGTATGTGTTCTGTGTGCTGAGTAGAAACTTATGATAACAACTACAAAGACTACCTGAGGATGGCACATATGGTGTGCCAAAACGTGTTGGAGAATTGACAACATGTAAAAAATACATTTAGTACATATGAAATTGGTTCTACAAACTAATTGTCACATGGTGTATGGTTGAATTGAATTTAACTTATTTACGTTCTATGAATCCAAAACAGGTGATACCTTGGCTATAGAGCAAGTCAGGAGAAATATTACATACATACAGCAGTAGCTGGCACAATACAACCAATTAAGCTTAGTGTATCATTGTCTGTTTACATGAAAGTATTCTTATACATAGTAGAAAGAGTGAATGTATAAATAATTCTTTAGGGCTGATTTAAATTGTTTAGTGTTATCACTTAAATTTTTTATACTTTGCAGGAGATTTTTAAATGATTTTATGCCACTTGAACAGACTCCTTTTTGATATAGTGATAAATTTGATGAAGGTTGGTGAAAGGTTAATTTTTGTTGAGTATTTATGTGATAGACATCAGAATTTAATTGGAATTTGTTTTCGTTGTTAACCACAAATAGAGAAGTGATAGTATATATTGCTACTGGAGAGGTATAATTTTTAGATTCTTTAATAAATCTCCACATGAGTCTCTGCTTCTGTATCCTGTAATAATTCCAATTATATTTGTTGGTATTTTAAAATTTTTTGCACTGTGTGAAGAGTTCCCCCAGAATATTAATCTATAATTTCTAATAGAATGGAAATAGGCACAGTAAACCATCTTCAGTGTTTCCAGTGATATAAAGGGCTTAAATGATCTCATCATGTCACAGGCTGCACTTAATTTGTGTGTACTTTGTTCAACATGATTTTTCCAAGACAGTGTATGGTCTAAATATATTCCAAGAAATTTTGTATCTTAAACTTTAGAAATTAATTTGTTAGCATGACAAATTTGTTACCCATGTTGATCAGTATAGTGTATGTGTGTGTTAGTTAACTGGTATCTTATTAGTTGCATGATGTGTGAAATTCATTTTATCCGCATTTTAATTAAGCATAGTTTGTATGAAGCTTTGTTTAATAATGCAGTGTTTGATAATTCAAGAATGTGTGGTTCAGTAAGTACTGTGCTAGTATCATTCACACATAGTACAGGTGTAGATATGAGTTAGTATTGCAATCTGTGTCATCAGTGTACAAGAAAAGGAGCAAACCAAGTACAGAGGCTTGAGGAATTCTTGAACTCTAGAATGGTTTGGCCTTTAGTGTGATGTAATTAACACAGAAACTTTAGTGACATTACAGAAAATTTGGGGTGCGTCACTTATTTTTGAGTGTCTGTAATGTTTTATCACTGTCATGTGACTCCTGTAGTTTGGTAAATATGTGCCAACCGTATGAAGGGGACTAGAATAGAACAGTATATGGGTTCGAGCCCTTCTGGGCCCAATGCACCTAGGCCTTAAGACAGGCCCTTTGTGCCCTGTATTCTGTACTAAATTAAAGGCGTCCTGTTCCTTTAACAAAGTTCCAGATGGCCCCTATATTTAGTTTATTAATATCCTATGGATCCAAAGAGAAGGAACCCAGATATATATGTCTGAGTGAGGCTAAAGCCTCACTCAGACTTAAAATCTGAATAGCCTCCAGGTCCAAGAAAGGTACTCAGCTGTACTATTCATTTCTCTGAAAAGTCCCAGCAAATGAACCCCCTCCAGGTACCCCAAAAGGGCCTCTACAGAGAGGGAGGCCAGCTTACAGGGCATTTTGCATATCTCTCAAAAACCTCATCTTTCGGGTTCCCCAGTAAAGGAGCCCTCCCCGAGGCCCCCTTTATGGAGCCTCTTGAGAGAGCGATGCCCCATCCCCAGAGCCCCTTCATCCAGCTCTCAAAGTCCCCGGTAGACGATCCCTCCTCCAGGTTCCCCAGACAGAGCCCCTATGAAAAGAGCTGCTTATCTCCAGAACCTTTTTAAATATCCTTCAGCGTCCCTGGCAAGGGAGCCCTCCCTCCAGGTTCCCTTCACAGAGCTCCCACAGAGAGAGACGCTGCACCTCCAGAGCCCCTTTCAACCATATCTCAAAGTCCTGGTAGATGAGCCCACTCCAGGTTGCACAACTGAGCCCCCATAAAGAGAGATTCCCATCCCCAGAGCCTTCCTTTCCTAACCTGCAGGGCCCCCAACAATGGAGCCTCCCCTCCAGGTTCCCCTAACAGAGCTCCCATAGTGAGAGATGCCCCATTTCCAGAGCCCCCTTTCAACTATCTATCAGAGTTCCCGGTGAACGGACATGTCCGTCCCCTGAGCCCCCCTCCCCTTCAGGGCCCCCCAACAAAGGAGCCCCCCTCCAGGTTTCCCTAACAGAGCTCCCATAGAGAGAGATTCCCCATTTCCAGAGCCCCCTTTCAACTATTTCTCAGAGTATCCGGTGAACAGACATGTCCATCCCCTAGCCCCCCTCCCCATATCCTTCTGGATTCCCAGAAAGGAGCCAACCTTGCGGAGCTCCCACAAAGAAGGATGCTCCCTTTCTGGGGCCCTCCAACTATCTCTTAAAATCCCCAGTCAATGGACCCCCAGATTCCCCAACAGGCCCCTGAGGCAATAGGTGTCTGTCCCCAGAGCTTTCTTTTACACTTTTCCCTCAAAGTCCCTGGTAAATGAGCCCCCGTCCATGTTCCCCAACAGGTTCCCCATGGAGAGAGAAGCTTCATCTCCAGAGCCAATGGTTTATTCATTCATTCATTCATTTACTCATTTATATCTGTCAGATTCTTCAATAAGGAGCCTTCCCAAGGAAAAGGGGGAAAACATTTGGTCACCATCCACGGTGCTCCACGTGGACAGAAGAGCCTACATACAATTGGGTGCGGCCTGGTTCCCCAAGGGGATCGTTTACAACACTGCAACCTCTACCCCATTGCCATGCAGCGTTCAGCACAATACCTTCCACCTTGGCTTGGGTAGACCAAAGCCCCGTTAGCCAGCCTATGTCGTAGCAACCCTCATCAGGGTGTGCCCTCCACAACTGTTACTGCCTCCCACGTGACCCAGGGTAGAGTAGAGTAGGAATCCACGATACCCTGAGGTACGGATGAGGTGTTGGATTTATGGGAGGAGTATGACGGGGAGTGGTGCAGAATTTGGAGTCTGAAACATCCATATATATTTACCAGATTACACGGTATCGTAACCCAAAAGATGGTTATCTTAATTATCACCTTTGTGAGAGCCCAGTGTCTTTCATAAGAGTTCCTCTGTATCGATATTGGTGGATGAATCCTTTCTAAAACCAGACTCTTCATTAACAAAAATACCATTAGAGTTGAAATGGAGCATTACTTTTTTGTAACTTTCACATATATTTTCACAAATCAACTTAAAATATAAGTAGGCCTATAATTTGGTATATTTTAACTTTTCCCATCTCATATCCCTGTTTTTACAATTTACCACATAGGACTGTCTTGTAAGTATTTTTAAGTAGGACATCCCATTGTGATGGGTAATTATTTTTCTTGTGATTATGTCTTGGAAGGTTCTGTAGCAATGAACCATTACTTGTGTGACTTCAGAGTTTCACTTATGTAGACTGAGTAAATTTATGCGGCATTTACAGCAAAAAGTGCAGAAGTAACAAACACATAACAGCTTCACTGTGCCTGCTGTCACTCCATTGGTCCACTTGTAACAGTTCAAGACCAGCCTGATGGATTTTCATGAAATGTGATGTTGGACTGAAGGGGTTACTAAAATTCATGAAGACTAAGATGCATTTATACATGCATTTCAAATGTAACTTCTTCTGATTCTGAAAAATATTTATTGAGCTGTAAGATGTTTCACACGGAATTTGGGGGGG
>Ga0268261_10003158_pt1 | contig 12015 bp, 8 predicted proteins | sample TergutNc150P1_FD_190353 | JGI IMG/M metagenome (GOLD analysis project Ga0268261, IMG submission 190353) | Nasutitermes corniger P1 segment gut microbial community from laboratory colony in Florida, USA - Nc150 P1 (SPAdes) (version 2) | ecosystem: Host-associated > Arthropoda: Insects > Digestive... | reverse complement strand
AGTCCTACCGACTGTGCTGCGTCGTCGTGTGTGATCTAGAAACATCAAGAATGGGTGCTCCATATATATATGACATTAGTCGCCTAAGGGTTAAAAGTATGAAATATTTTTTATTAGTGTAACCCTAAGGGAACTCATTTTGAAGGGTCTTAATTTTATGTATAAATTATATTGTTATTTTGGGATTTGAATTGTTTATGGTGGTGAAGATTCAAACTGTGGTCTTCTGTGTTATGACATGGTGGTCCAACAAGAACATGACACGAGTGTCATAACCTGCAATACCACTTTGCCTCTGACTTAAAGTCTATATTTTAGCCATTGATGAACAGATGTGCTTTTATATTGAAATTAAGATGCAAGACAGCCACTATCACTCTGTGTCAGTCAGCTGATTGAGGCAGTTCTGCTGGGCTTTTACTGATTTGATCAGGCCAGTGCTTGTAAGCTGGTTTGATATTGCAAATATAGCATAGGTAAAGTGTCCATTCCTGCACCACACCTTAACATAGGCACCACATGGAAGAAGATGGTGAGCTTATTGCTCCAATCACATTACTCAGAGAATGAATCACTGGTATCCATTTTGTAACTCCATTGCTATATCACTTGATGGTGCTGTAATTGCAGATTGCCTAGTCCGGAAAACCTATAAAGTCTGAATGCTTTCACTATGACATTTCAGATTAATGTTTGTTCAGTCAATAATGTGGTCAGTGTTAAAACATACAATCAGTAGAAGCATAGATAATTCTTCAGAGGATGGTCTGTATAATTTCATATTGGTTTCACGTATTGAAGGTGGAATTTTCTCAAGGATCCGGTGTGGATGTTCTTGTTTTGATACTTTTGATGACCTGAAAGTATTATTTGTATGTAGTATGTTGAAGTGGGATGAAAGGAAGAGGGTTTATATGGAAGCAAAATTTTAGAAGTAACATTCTTAAAAAAAACTTAAGTGTATAGGAGATTATAAATAGTTCCATAGCTTTTTACTGGTGTTTGGAAAGTGATTACTTCCCACTGTTGATTCACTTAGTTCTTATATACTTATAAAATTGTTATTATGAGACACATTTGTATAACATGTGGAGAGTATGGCATGTCCTGTCTTGTCAGTGTCTGAGGGTCTGCTGTAAAATTGTTACGAAAGAGTTGGTGAGGAAGAAGGAGAAGGGGGGTACATCTTATGTCATATGGCCATTCACCTTTGGGTGTAATTTCAAAAATTTTGTTGGGTTGTTTCAACCCATACAGGTGCACTCTGAAATATATGTATCAATTTGCTTAAATCTTAATCATTGATAAGCCATAGTTGACACATTTCTGTCATGTAACCAGACAAGTGGTGTTGCCAAAGCTAGGCAGTGTACCACAGATGACACTCATCTAGTAGTTGTTTTCATTTGACTTTATTTCACATAATGCAAAATTATTGACATTTTATTCTTTTGGTGTCATTTCATTTTTTGTCCAGTTTTTAAGGATCATCTTACCTTTTCAGTTTGAGGCAGATCGGCGGGCCATCATCATCACCATCAACTCATTTGGTACAGAATTAACGAAGGATGATCGAGCCAAACTGTACCCACGATGTGGTAAGTTGCATCCTGATGGGTTGGCAGCACTGGCTCGGGCAGATGACTATGAGCAAGTGAAAGCTGTAGCAGAATATTATGCGGTAAGTTCATTCATTATGTATTTAGTTACGGGTGGCAATTCACATTGTTGTAGGCAGAAGAGGGTCACAAGGTTGATGATTGCATATTTGATGTCTTCAAATAATAAATAATGCATTCTCTGTATTACCTCATCTTGTAGAGATGTTTGGATAAGGCTGCATTTTCTTTTATCAAAACTGTGTCACGCACTTCATCTTTCCACAAGTATTCCTCTTGTGTGTCTGCTCATGCTGTTTTTTATAAGCTCCCTATTTTTTCTCTTCAGTTGTCCTTGTGCGTGCCAGTGTTGCTGTATTTGGCTGCCTTATATCTTGTCTTTTTAATCTCATTCTTACTGTAGCCTTAATTTCACTGACTTTCCCTCCAATATTATCGTTTCAAGGTCTTGCCTTAATGCTCTCCACTTGTTGTTCCAGCTTTTGTCACAGATAGTATACAGTCCACTGCTGCAAAATACTGAAATATTGTCATAACCATTTTTATTAAATGTTGGTGTCATATTATGTATGTGGGCATATCCAAAAATTCCCAGACTGGATTTAATATTCACCTTTTAAGTTTGTGCAGTGGGCACAGAATTTCAGGCGCTGCTGGATTGAATTTTTGGAATCATGCATAGATGGTTAGAGATTGTTCGTGAATTTAAGGGACATCTGGAAATGACACCCTTATAGTTGCAATTTCATTGTTGGAAACAAGAAGCAATCACAAGGGGCAGAATCAGTTGGATGGGAGACCATGGCCATATTTCTAGCAGCCTAGTGTTATTGCACTGATGAAGTATTTGCTTGTATATTGGCATGGTCAATCAGTGAGTCCAGGTTCCACCATCTTTCATGTTTTCAACAGATTTACTTCCCTCAGACACTGGAAAACCTGACAGTAGTAGTGATGGTTAACCGTTTGGCTTGAAGAAACGTATGCCTGATGAACAGTGCCCTCACAGTATTTAAAAAAAAAAGAAAGTGTTATTGGTGTTTGATTTGACTTGCCTTGCTTTTGTTGAACATGGAAATTATGGGCTCTTCCACTTAGAGTGCTCTTTGATATCTGGATTACAAAAGTCCTCACAGTATTAAAAAAAAAAAAAAGAAAGTGTTATTGGTGTTTAATTTGACTTGCCTTGCTTTTGTTGAACATGGAAAGTATGGGCTCTTCCACTTAGAGTGCTCTTTGATATCAGGATTACAAAAGTAAACCAAACTTTTGCTTCATGCATTTTTTTTATACAGTTTTCAAAAGTTTGCAAAAAGAACTTTATGCAATTTAATTGTTCAAGTCAGCCATTACAAATTGCTGATCACATATAGCACACAAGGAAGAAAAATATGGTGTTACAACTGTAAAAGTCACTAGACTGACTCAGAATGTAGTGTACTTTGGTGCTTGCAGGCAGAACACTATACTACTAGAGATTTTTATTTCTAGAGGTAAGTTTGGGAACTACTGAATATGCCATTTTATGTCATTAGAAGTTGGGACAGGCTTAAATGGCATGCATTTCATCAGTTGTCAGATAATACAAATTCCTGTTGTAACAGTCATTGTTACAAATTTGGTGCATTCTTGTCATATTGAGGTTACGTGTGGTTGCAGTTCTGAAGCTGAACTGTTATTTGCAGGAATACAGTGCATTGTTTGAAGGAGCTGGCAACAACCCAGGTGAAAAAACTTTGGAGGACAAGTTTTTTGAGCATGAGGTAAATGTGAACCTTTGTTTTCATTACTGCAGTTACAACAAAAAATGTTTTCCCAGTGGAAACGTCTAACAAAAAATAATTATTACTCACATAGATAAAAAAAATTATGGCACATACCTAAAATAACTTCACCCCATTCTATTTGTAATTACCCAATTTAACCTCTCGGTTTGCTTGTGTGTGTGGCTTTTTCCCCCTCCCCCTCCCCACATAATAGTTTTTCTCATTCCTCAGTCACCATATGCTGGCCCTGAAAATACCACACAGCTTTTGGCATCTCATAAGTACTGTTTTAAAATTGGCATTACATGTAGTTTGCAGGAAAGAAGGAATGTCCATAGTGTGAATTTCCACATCATTTCATATGATCATAGCGCATGATTTATTGTTTCACAGACATAGTTACTGTAATTGAAAAAAAATACAACTATATGGGGTTTTCATTATATGTTACTGTGTAAGATGGGCATAAGAGACAAAATTGTTGTAGGCATGCTTGCTTTTACAAGCATGTTGATATCAAAGTGATATGAAAAACTCATTTGGTAGAATGGTTTTAATCCAGAGGCTACTCCAGAAATCCTGATACTTCAGCAGTTGAGAAAAGAAGTTCCAAGTATTCAAAAAGGCCTCCAGCAGTGTCTCTACATAGACTGTTGTGGTGTCTCCTGACTCCTTGTCTCCTTCATCAGCTACTTCGGCTGTGAAGACTCCTGATCCACTGTGTCCAGGTCCTTTACAGTCCCTGGTAGAAACTGAAGAGACTCCAGTAAATATGGAGGGGGACCCTAATGCCTCTGTACCAGCAGTTGAAGAAGATATGCAAAGTAATACTCCTCTGATTAGTTGTGTAGCTTAAACATAGGAGCAGTAACAAAAAATTACCTGTAAGAACGTAGGGCAGTACAGGTACTTTTCAATAATACAGAATTTTTGATGCACGTGACCAGTCCCGTTGGTGCGAGATTAAAGGAATGCACTATGTATGTATGTCTTGCATGCACACGTGTGTGTCTTAGCTCTAATAAAGTATTCTGCACTTTGAAATAAATTCTTAACAGTTGACACTTAATAAAATATCATCACATCTACAGTCAAGGCAACAGCTGACAGTTGTGTTATTCTGAATCTTGCCTGTCAGTACAATATTGATGTGAGAATATTTCCACTTCAAGAACACGCTTCGTTGTTACATAAAATACAAATAAGGTGGTGGGGATGATAATATGAGGCATCTCAGGGAAATAGGTGGTGAGTATGGGAAATGGATGAGCATGGCTCACAGCTTCAGTATTGTGTCCATTGGTGGGTTTTGTTGGATCCTGGGGGTTTCTGCTAGCAGAGAGTTAGTAGCATTTTGCCAGCTAGGGGATGTATGATATTTACAGTGCTATTTGGCTTTATTTGTATGTTTATTTTTGTCATGTTCTGCTAACTCAGTTGAACTTAACTTGTAGGTTTTTGCAAATGTTGTCGTGTAACCCTGGAATATAAAAAAAAAATGCATTGGTTGCGTCTAGGAATCATTTTATATCATCATTCAGCTTTGAAATATATCAGAAAATACGTAGCTGTCTTAAAGTGTTCAAAAGTACATATGCAGTTGCAACAACAAATTACGGAAAGACCCCTTTCAGGCTGCCATTGTTACGACTGTGTATTCACATTTTTGCAGTAGTGCATTATCAGATCTCATTTGTATACAGACTAAATACAGTGTGTTGTATTTAGCACCATCACCTCCAGGCCACAAAAGAAGGTGAAAAGATTAAAGACATTCAACGGTAGGTCTCCATTTCTTTGTTCCAGTGACCTGTCACATAAATACATTATTTACGTAATCCTTCCATAGGATGCAGGTAATTTGTGTTGCTTCAAATCAGATGATCATGTCCTAGTTTAACCTTTGTTTGGAAAGCGGTGCTGTCTTTCTGGTGAAGATGGGCAGATTTTTGTTGTTGTTTTTTTCAGCTAATATTATTGTTAGTATATTTTTGGAACTGTCCCTGCTTAAACCTGTGAAAATATTAAAAAAAAAATAGTAAATACATTTCTGAATTCTTTAGTGCCATATTTTATTATAATAAAAATCATTCTTTCTGATAATGTGGATAGGACACTGCAGTACAAGAAAATATTGTGTAGCTCCAAATTAGAGCATTGCATTTATGAAATTGTTGTTCCTTCCGTATAGTGTCACAGTTCTTATTTAGAAATTTACCTCTGCATGGTAAATACAAAAAGCCAAGTGTAAATGCAGGCTGACTTTACACTTTGCACAGATAGTTTGTAGTTGTATGTTTTTCAACTGAGTTCACATGGCACCACCCTTGCCCCGATTTCCAAGTTTTGAACCAAAGTCATGCAGAATTTTTGATAATCTGTTTTGCTATCATGTGATGGTACAGTAAAGTACCTATTCACTAGAATCTGATCCCCTTCTACTCTATATAAGGGAGAATTTTCATTACCTGTGTTACATTTTCTCACTTTTATATGTGTACGTTCATATCCTGAGATAGCTGGTTCTATTGCGTAGTTTGTACTACAAAGCATTTTTATTTACTATCACTGAACAGTATATCATATACATTATTCAGTTTATGAAAGAGAGATCCAATTTGCAAAAGAGTGCCATAGTTGTATTATTATTATTATTATTATTTGGTCGATTCGTATTGTCGCAAAATGTAGGAATGTTGGTATGTGGAAAATCATTCATTTCTTATCACATTAATGTGAAAGTCTATGTAGGTTAAATTTTTAAGGTTGGGCCAGTAACTTTTCATGTCTCATTTGTATTGTTATAGACAAAAAGACATCTGCGATAGTCGTATAAGGAAATCGGTATTCAGTGCAGAGTCAGTCCAGATATTGGTTGCAGTATATATTCATCTTTGCCACAGTTTGTTACTTCCATGAAGGATTTTGATTACATTGGGTACCTTTTATGTCTTCAGTCAGTTGACTGCCAGTGAAAGGTTGGACATCGCCACAATTCTAAGGGTGTTACAGTCTTGATTATATTTTATCTCGGCATCTTGTGACGTTAGTGTTACGAGCCACTACAAAATTTTCTTCACAAAACCGACTTTTACTAACAGATTAGTGTTTGATCAAACTCGCTTTCAAGAATTAGTTCCATTCATTATCTTTCCTATTCCTGAAACTTTCCATAATTACAATGGGACCAGTTGTATTCAGTTGATAGTAGTGTGTTTCTTACTCTTGCCCACTCATATAACATGTCTGTGATAAAAACTGCAGCCACTAACCTAACAAGAAGCTCCCAATACATGATTAAGCTTAATTTATTACTGTATTTCGTTAGTCTTCCTTCTCATCCATACAGATGGTTGCCATCTGAAAGCTAACAGAACCTTGAAAAAGTGCCAAATGGTATGGACTGGTGACTAGAACATAATTATTTCAGACTAGAATGCTGTCCTTGGGTTTGTAGTCATACGTAACTCACAGTAGAAAAGCAAAATGGCGATCTGTTTACAGCAGTGAACATAATTATCGTAGTTATCTTAGGCTGGCTCAAATGAAAATTGTTTTATGTTTTGATATTGCAACATTCAAGCCAGCTGGACTGTATATAAGGTAAAAAGGTAAAGTGCACCCTTGTACAGCCACTGAGGCTCTGTACAGGCCGTACGGCCCATAGGGGAATTGGAGGTATAGCTCTACACTTTCTTGACCATGGCACTAGAAGGGGGTGAGGGGTCAGTGTCACGCCCTGGCCGCTCTTTACCCTGGGAAAGACCTGGTACCCATTGTACAGGAGATTGGGTGGGCCCCAGGGCCTGTCTGGACAAGTGCGGAAAATCTCGCCCCCACTGGGATTCAATCCCCAGACCGTCCAGCCCGTAGCCAGTCGCTATACCGACTACATTACCCTGCCCATGGACTGTATATACACTGTTGCAATTAATGCCATGCAGGCCAATAAACATTACATTATAAAGCAAGTACCTCAGTTGGTGTCTTCGACAGATTTTTTATAAAAGCATTTCTTGAGCTCAACTGCTTCTGTCTTGTGACAGCCATGGCAACTGAGAATGTGCATTTTGGTAGGTTAGTATTATGAACATACACATTTCTTTACTGCACTGAAGTTTGTGGGTTATTTCACTGTACTACTGGCAGGTCATGTTTGGCAGTGTTAGGGTGAAAACTACTAGAGATTTTGCAAAGACAGATCACTGCACTTTATAATTCTTAATTTGTGAATGTCACTGTCCCTTCTGTATCTAGCAGCTTTTCTGTAAATTTATAGTAGCTCTCCATGTTCTGTTATTCTCAGAAAATCTGTAGTTTGCTAGGTGAGGAACCCCTTGTGTATTTCAATCATTATAAGCATTCTGACATATGACAATGTTTACTATACAAATTCAGTAATATCCTTCATTAAAAGAAATCACAAATGTTTAACAGGAATGATGCAATCAACAGACCTATGAAGGCCAGTAGTTCAACCTGTGATACACTGACAAAATGTGAACTAATATAGATCAGACTACTCTGAGAAAAGCTGATAGTGTATACACATGTACAGTCAATACAATACAAAGTGTGAATCCAGCCAAGGTGCCTGCAACCAGAGCATATCACATGGAAAAATTGAATACACTTCATTACTGCAGTGAAAAAGTGAATGAAAAAATGTATTCTGTTAGAGCCCTTACCACTCTGATGATTCTGGCTGAAGGATTTCATTTAGATACTCAGCATGTTGCTTGCTTCAGTTGTTCACAGAAGGATGACTAAGGATGTGAATGGTGGATTTAGAAGTATTGTTTTACAGACAAGATTTAATTCATCTTTTGATATGCATGGGTACAGGTTACTTGTAGTGTTTTGGGAAGTTCAGGTTCGTATCTTGCTGAGGTTTTATGTAGTTTGTTTTGTTGTGCTAGACATGCTGGAGTAGAATTTTTCAGTAAAGTATGACTCTTCCCATCACTGTCCAGTTCACTGTCATGACATTTTGATGCCGCGAAACTTTTTTCTTCTCCCCCCACTGCAGAATCCCAGGTTCAGTCCTAGAGCATATCACTAACATGTATTTGTCAATTGCAGGTTCGGCTTAATGTCCATGCTTTCCTCCAGCAGTTCCATTTTGGTGTGTTCTACTCATACCTTAAACTGAAGGAGCAGGAATGCCGTAACATTGTCTGGATCTCGGAATGTGTTGCTCAGAAACATAGAGCAAAGATTGACAATTACATTCCTATCTTCTGAGCACATTCAGTTTACAAGGACATACCATACTTCCAATCCTCATGGGGGTTTGTGAGTGTTTTCATTGGGCAAGTGTATGAAATGTATATTTTTAAATCAAGCATTCCTGTCATTCCCATCAAAAAATGACAGAAAACTTTGTAAAAGGATAGTAATGCCTATAATTTATGTATGTTACTTGGAAGTAACAGTAGGTGTTGCACTATAGTGAATTAGCATTCCAGTATTACTGAAATTGGTGTGTGGGAAAAATTAGCCATGTATATTTTCTTTTTGACACTTGTAAGGTTCTGAATCTGACTTGTCTGTTGCACAAAGAAAGCTGTGTCAGGGACAGGCACGATGTAAATTCCCCATCTTTCAGGCTTCCACACCTTGTATCCCATCTATTCCTAATGTAAGTAAGAGTGCTGGTACAAAAGGAAGGAATGATTAACACAGGACTTTTAGATAAATGTTTATTCCATATTTAAATTTCAAAATTAATTAATGCACCAGCTAGGCTTTGTGGACCAAAGACTGATAATATTTACATTATTCCTCCTCAGTTGTTGCTGCTTTTGTTTCCTTGCTTTTCAGCTGCTGCCAAATCATTCTTCACAAATCAATTTCTGCTTCCTCTGTTTTAATCCTCTCATCATCTTTGGGTCTGTTATTAAACTAATTATTGTGTGTATGGGCATTTTTTTTTATACCACATTTGTAGGTCCCTGATCTGTAACTGTGAATAAGTCATTTACTCTCTAGCTTCAGTTGAACAAGATGGTGAATTGTATAGAACAGAAATTGTTAATCCATTATTTCATGATTTGCACAAAGAGTACAGCTGGCAGCTCATTTTATGTAAATGCTATTGCCAGGCAAGACACAACCTAAGTACTTAGACTGATGCAAAGTCTTTTGTGGTTGGCTTCATAAAGCTTTACTTCATTCTTGCACAGGTCTGTTATAAACTATTTCTTTAATACCTTCCAGTAGCAGATAAGAACGTTTATTATGACTTAAGTAGACATGTATGAACTCCCAGTATATGGAGCACTTATATTAAAAGCAACTTTCTGTTCACTATGCATACATTTTCAGGTGGTTGAGAACAGTATTTTTACAGTACTAATACCATTACTGCAGTACGTGGGGATTTAAAATTCCCCATTACTTGACAGTAGAGGTTAAAAGTTTTGAAGAGTTTTTTTTATTCCTTCCACTTGCTTTATGCTTTAATATGCATAATTCACCTACATGAAAGATCTGTTTTGCTCAGATTTTCTGTGCTTGTCAGATTATATTCCTTGGAAAATGTATCTGCCCCTCGAAGACCTCTTGGGAGATTGTGTTGTTATAGAGTTATATTCTGCACTGATTTGTGCACATCGGTTGTTAGTTTCTTGATATCTCTGCATACCAGGGGTTTCTTATAGTCTTTTTTATCTTGAATGAGGGGTCATTCCAAAAACATCAGTGTGAATGTACATTATTACACAGGCTACATAGACGTCAGTAACTTCTGACTTCACATGAGTGCTGATGATGATATACATAAGAAAACACACATATACTTCCATCAGCTGCTAACCTTGCAAACCCCAGTGATGCAGGCGTTAGTGTGTATGAGCTCAATCCAGAACCTTGCATGTACAGGTCTGCCCATGATCTGTTGTAATTAGTTCATTTAAAAAATAAATTTAGTTGTAGTTTTTTGATCATTAATATGTGTAATGGAAGTATTATAGTCTACTGATGTGAAATATTACTTGGTAATACAAAATTTTCTTCCCATCACAGGACTTCAGATGTAAGATAGTGTAGGAGTACTGTATATACTGTATGTAATAAAAAAAATATATATGTATGTATATATGTGTGTGTGTGGTTTGCAAATATATTCAAGCATACAGAAATACTATGCTGTTCTCGTAATGTGCATAAATCAATAGAATACTGACATGAACAAGCCTTGATATAATATTGGATGGATTTTAGTGGAACAGTTTCTTCCTGTCACTTTGAGTTTCATGATTTCGATATATTTCAGTAGTGAAAAATATTACAAAGAACAGTGCCACTTATTGAATACAGTCAAGAGTAGTATAAAAGTTAATTATTTTGGATAGTCATACAATTCAGAGATTGGTTTAGTGTGTGTAGTACCCAGTAAGCAAAGATCTGCTCAAGAGGGATTTAGTTGACATAGTAGATAATGAGAGATCCAGAGTTGATCACTACGAGATAGAACGTGGACAAGTCCATGGGGTATTCAGTTCTTCATTTATCCTCCAACCAATGTGAACTGTACCAATTTGGGCTTGTTTATGCTCAAATTAAACTGTGTTAGTGCAAACAGTACTTAGTTCAAGACCAATTTAATTGATAAACTGATACACAGAGCATTGACCATGTAACAGAAAACAACCAGAGAAACTCCAACATACAAAGGATATTGCAAAATATGTGGAGAGCAGATGAAATGCACAATATAGCCCCTCAATTCTTCAGATGAAGACAGTCCAAACAGGAGTACAGTGATGACAGCAGTAATGGTGATGACAGTACGGACAGGATACAACCTCAGCTGCAATTGGATCTCATATTCTTTATACATATTATATTTAGAATAACCCCCTCTTGATTTCAAATGTGTTGAACACACACACTAGTGCATAACTTAATGGCAAATGCCATATATAAATGGCAGCCTTGAAGATCCCAAAGGGTTGGATTGCTGTTGCCATAACAGCAATGGTCTACTCTAAATAGCAAATGTTTGACAGGATACTTAGGCAATTTTTAAACGCAACATAATTAATATGATTCTTTGAGGAGGCATTTGCTGCCTAATTGTATAAAAATAATGCTACACTGTCTACACATATATGACAGAACTCTTTACAGTTAACATGTGGTTCACACACCCCCCAAAGGCATACCTCAGTTATATTCATACCAATTCGAAAATTGCAAGCAGCAGGTTACCACAAAGGAATTTCCTTAATGTACATAATGCTTATGTTTTGATGGAGAGACATGCTGCTTTTTCATTACACAACAAGGACCTCTGTAAAGTATTTCTAACATTAAGGATAACGACCATAATTCAAACATTTATCAATAGTGAGACATAATGACAATTGATGATGCAGGCAAGCATGTCATGTGTTGGAAGTTCTCATGTTTCAGCATACAATGCAGTAAACATCTTCAGAGTGTTTATGTAAGGAAGGTTGAACAGGCACAGGTGTTGGAGTGGAAGGCTTTGTTAGTCTCACAAGTTTATTACGACAACATGTTTCGACCTATAAGGTCATCTTCAGGTCATACATTTCCAGGAGGCTTTAGTCTGTAATGATCTTATGTTTTATACTATTTATAATTAATGGCTAAATTAAGCT
>Ga0268261_10003157_pt1 | contig 12016 bp, 13 predicted proteins | sample TergutNc150P1_FD_190353 | JGI IMG/M metagenome (GOLD analysis project Ga0268261, IMG submission 190353) | Nasutitermes corniger P1 segment gut microbial community from laboratory colony in Florida, USA - Nc150 P1 (SPAdes) (version 2) | ecosystem: Host-associated > Arthropoda: Insects >... | reverse complement strand
TGAAGAATAGTTTTAAGGTCAAAGCAAAGCAAATTATGAAGCACACTGCACACAACATACCTTGTGCATTGGGCAGAACAATTTTTTCTTGTGTGTTGGTCCTCTTTAACCTCTCAGTTTTAAAGCTTTCAACACCTTGAATAAGCTCACAGTGCTGTCGTTCTTGTTTCACATCTAATTAATGAATCAACACTGAACAATATGGTTCTGACAGTGACCCATGCAGCATTCCAATGAGCACACCAAATAAACACTGCATCCAGACATGACCTTAACTACTGGAAAATCTGACAGGAAACAGGCTAGAAAACTGAATAACTCAAGCTGAAGATGGAATAAAAGGGGAAGAGAAATTCACTGACTGGTAAATATTTAACAGTCAATATTTCTATAACTAATATGAGCATCACAAAAGAAAAAGAACAACTGTAAGAAAAGCAAGAAACTATCTGCATACAATATCAGGAATGCAGTGTCAATCTTGAAACTGGATACGTTTCTGCACCAACAAATTTCACTGTACCTACATGACAGTAACAAAATTAATGCATGTACAAGCCTCCTTATCCTATCCATTACACATAACCATTCTCAACTGATGCTCTATGATCAGTTGTAGTTCAAAATAAATGTTAAATTTCCCACGAATTACTATCATCCAGGACAGGTAAAGTATGTATCATGTAACACTGGTGCATTTGCATTTTGATTATATGTGTACCTCCTGGGCCATTTAACTCAAAGGGAGAGTTTTTATGGTGATTTAATGCCACTAGCAACAATAAAATATAAATAGGACTTCATGCGAAGTGCCCGATATTTTTGTCCATTCACGAAAACCCACCCAGTGGCTGCTGCACTGTTAGGTGCGGACAGATGGACGGAAGAACAAACACAACAAAGGTAACAGGTAGACACTCTTTGCAACTATGCAAATTCAGCTAAAAAGATGTGAATTAAGGTGTTCTGGTATGTTTAAAATACAATAATAACCGAAAGGCCACAAGTGTAGTAAGTCGATAAATCTTCATGAACCATATATATATATATATATATGAAATAAGCCAGTGGATACACATGAATATTACATGGTGGCCCATCACACATATGATGCTGTATGATGCACATGCGGCTAGTGCAATCAGAACTGCTATGCAAACCACGTATTCAACACCACAATGCAGATATGACCAAAAGAAATCAAAATGTAAACTGCATACATGATACTAATGCACACCCGAGCCAGAACTGATTCTTAGAATGCACGTAATTATCATTCTTATTACTCTGGAATGAGAAAGCTTTCGATATAATAAGTACTCTTGCTAGACTCTTCAAGTCAAACGCTCTCCCTTGGATTGAACAACAGCTGTTCCTCGTAATCACTAGTGACAACACTATTAGCAGGGATATATTAATGCTACCCTCTGGACTAGGACATAACTGCCAGCTCAACAGAGCTCTGAATGCATGAGACACAGTATGCATCTGCACTCCCCATCTATTCTGTAACACCAGTACCAGTGTACCCCTCAAGGCTATGACAATGCCTCTACAAGTCAAATTCTCAGTGCAATAGTGCAAACACACAGTTTTCTAGACCACTGAGTATAAAGTTCACTCTGTCCAGAAATTACATACCAGATATCAGTGCAGTCAAAACATTGAACTCAACATTCTGACAAAAATCCAAAAGCATGCACTGCATTCATGTAAAATGTAACTCCCATTTTATCCTACCACTTGAAACATAACTGATGCAGATGTAAAGACCCTTAAAATACCCCAAAATTAATCTAATCTTACCATCTGAAGCCACAAAACTGAAGCAGTTTTAAAGGCCATCGCATTATTCCTGATATCAAGAAGTCTGCCAGTAGAACATATATAGACCATTCTGTGTCGCGTTGTGACAACATATATGTATCGAGTGTGGCAGTTTATGAATCACAAACTGCCACACTAGCTGCACGCACGCCAAAGTCAAGCTATCATAATACTATGGATAAATCAGTGGTTGCTACCTTATTACAAAGTCTACACTCTATACTGAAGAAAAACACATACCTGTCATCACAACGCGACACAGAATGGTCTATATATGTTCTACTAGCACCACCCCACACTAGACTCACACGATAAACAACACAGAAATAATAATCCGAAGTCTGTGCATAGCAGCTAATAATACAATTTGTGACTAGAGACAATTTGTAATTAATTTTAACACAGCATAACTAAGTGCTGTATCATTGTGTCCATTTTATATTTTATTCCTCTTACACAGTTCTCTGCCGATAAAATCCATAATGTATCATATAACAGGCAACAAAACTCCAGATTTTTAACAGATACTGACATTGGTGTAAATATATAACTTGAAATTTACATACACTGCATGTAACCAGCCTTTTACATTTTGTGTAGTGTTGGCCTGATGGTGGTCAAAATGACTGAAACCTGTTGCCACTAATGGAATAAAAAACATTGTCATGTTCGACTGCATACAAATGTGTATTGTTACTGTATTTTAGTTCTACAACAAAACTGGATGTTCTAATAAAAAAAATACAAAATATGCAGTACCAGATAATATGAAGAGAATATGTCATCACTTACAGTTGAGAAGCGGAGGTTAGCAAGTGAATGAACTGAATTTCAGGTGCTGCAATACAAAACTGAAGAACGTATTGAATAACTAAACAGAATACTGTTTTCATCCAACAATAATGGTTTACTGGAAATACCTTCTGCTGTAGGTAAAACATTCTTCTCATGAGTTTCTGCCTTCTTCATAGTTATTGTCTTGAATCCTTCCAACTCACTCTTGAGGTCCACATTGACCTTGGGAAGGTCCTTCAGTGATGGGCTAACAGGGTCTGACATTGTCTGAAGCTTCAGTTGTAATCAGTCTGCAAGAAGGAAACAACAATAACACAAACAGTGCTGGTTTAATCCCTTCACTTAAGGTTTCTCCTAAGTAGTAAGTGGGCAGGTATTGTCGGTCTTGGGCTTTCGACTAGTTTCGAAGGTATTTCTTCAGGGTGGCACCATGCCCCCTATGCCTTAGGCTCCGTCCGACTTGATCCCCCCATGATGGGTGATCGGCGGGGAGGTAGGTAGGTGATGGTATGTGGACTATAGGTTGGGTATCCTTTATTTAAGATGCCGCCGTATGGTTTGGTAGATTAGAGATGACGTCATAATAATATTACATATATATTATTAAAAGTATCCTGTGCGGCCGTGTGGATTGGTATGATAGGGGATGGTTTTTAATAATATCCAGTGCTGTCGTGTGGATTGGTATAGTTGTAGATGCTTTTTAATAATATCGTGGATATATTATTAAAAGGCATGTACCAATCTGTACGGTGGCACATATATATTCTTAACAAGCATCCGTTATCTTGAATTTAGCAATCTATACGGAGGCGCATATATTATTAAAACGAATCTCAAATTATAGCGATCTATACGTCTGGACATACATATTATTAAATGGTTTTTAATAATATATGTGCCGCCGTGTGGCTTGGTAGAATTGGAGATGTTTTAATAATATGTGTCGCCGTATGGATTGGTAGATTTAGGATGGTGGATGGTTTTTAATAATATTTGTGAGGTACGGATTGGTAAAAGAAGATGGCGCCTAAAGTTGCGGCCATCTTGGGTACAGGGACATGGTAGAGGATGTGTTTTTAATAATATATGTGAGGAGTGACGTTATGCCGCTGTATGGATTGGTAGAGGATACGTTTTAATAATATACCTGTGGTTGAGGTAATGCCGCCATATAGTTTGGTGTATGAAAGATGGCGACGGTGAGGAGTTGTTGCGTTGCTTCCGAAGGTCCGATGGTGTTGAAGGCCGAGCGCGTACTGCCTTGCTCTAGGAGCTGAGTCGGCGTTTAACCCGCGCGTGTACTGGTGATGCCATCGCCGTGAGGGTAGTGTGTAGATATGGTTGCTACAGTTCTTGGAATGTAGCCGTTTGACATCCATATAAGGAGTTGTGGGATGTAACATGACTCGTATTGGTTGGTTAGGAGGTGGGCGGATACTGTACAGCAATGGCGGCTGGAGTTCTAGGAAAAAAGACATGTTGACCGAAGGAAGAAGGAATGTGTTGGCCGAGCTTGACGGAGCGATCGGCACGTTCGTGCAGGTGGAAAGCGCGTAATGGACTGTTAGAGCCAGCGAATGCCGCTGGACCATGACGGCAGGTATACGTGAGTACGTGTTAATTGCCTGTAGGAACTTGTATAAGTAGAGAAAAGTGTCAGCTTATCTTTTCATGTACGAGCTGAGGTTTGCATTTTAGAGACCATGGGTGTACGGGATGTGGATAGGCTTGCGAAATAAAGACAGCTGAAAGAATAAATTGAATACAGTGGTTTTATTAGCAGAGTTTTTACAATTGCACTTGACGTACCAGTTCCATCATGGTGTTTATCAGCGTCGGCGTGGCTGGGTTGTGGACTCCTCAGCGCGGAGCAGGTAAGCCACGTATAGGTACGGGATGTTCCCTGATGGCGAGGAGCTCTGTGGAGTATGGGACGTCGAAACGTACGTGTTTTTTGATACGTACATCTTAATACTTGGAGAGGCGTCGAACGGTGTCGTATGTGTGCCAAAGTGAATAGCGTGTGTAGAATAGCTGGCACACGAACTCGTTTGTTGCTGGGGGATTACAGGCGCGATATAGCCTGTCAGCCAGCGTTTCAGGTACACCATTGCCAGCGAAGAATGCTGTTAATTCTTCAACGACCGGTGGTGAAGGTGTGTTAACGAATAGGTAGTTTATGATATACACAGGCCATGTGTCTATGGAGCCGAGGTAATCTTCAACGGCGTGCAGCAGAGACATGGCGTCGGCGTCGGCGTCGTCGTGTGCAGGAAGTTGACTATGTGTATAGGTGTGAGTTTAGCATTTATATATGTAGCCGTGTGATCGGGTGTGGCATGGGGAAGTGGACAGCCCCTACACGCGAGCGCTCGAGCGGAGGAGGTGATGTCATTGGCGTGGTGCAATGTGCTGACGCCCGCATAGTGACAGGCATGTTGCACAGCAGCCTATGATGCACTGCAGAATATGCGTTCTGTACAATATAAATAGTGCAGCTTGAAAGACGTTCTGCATTTGTGCTGCACTGTGCTACTGCGAGTTACTGCGAGTTACTACTACTACAAGCTACGAAGGTCCAGCCTCCGACATATTTGAACACGCGACGAAGACGACGCCGACGCCGACGATCAACATTGCCTGTTGCTGCCGCACCTTAGGCATCCATTAGTTACACGGTAAGTGAACAACTGTTGCTGTTGGTAGTGATATATTGTATATGTGAATGTTCAAACATTAAGAAAGTTTGTAATGTCGCGCAGAACAGAGCCTCGTGTTGCTACCGCCGCTGCTCGCTGTCTGCTGCCACTGCTGTTGTTTCTGTGACGTTGCGGGTGCTGTTGCTGTGACGTTGCAGTGGACGTTGCGGGTGCTGTTGCTGTTGGCGTTGCAGATTCTACAACCCACGGTGAGTGATCAGCTGTTATTAATACTCTGCATGCCATTGAAAGTGACGGTGTAAAAAAGTTAATCCTTTTCGGTAGGATATTCGGGGTGTTGGCAGCGAATGAACGCGTGTCCCTTGAAGTACCTGATATAAGGGCAGTAAGGGAAGTATTTGGCGTGTTCGATAAATGGTATATCAGTTTCCTCCCACTCAAATAATGCGCCATTGCAATAAAAACACACGCATTCGTCACTCCACCCTGGAATGAGAGAGAGAGATTAAACAATTTAGCTAGGGGGAATTATTTCGATAGTTTTAAAAGTTCGTGTGTGGTTAGGGAATAGTGTAGGTAACGCATCTGTGGAGGAGAGATAGGAAGTACTAGTAACGCCATCTGTTGTAGGAGACGCGGTCTATAGCATAGAGTTCCGTGATGGAGTGGGTGTATCACGGATAAAAGAGGCGCGAAACTCGAAGGTTTGAATTTAAATATGTGCGGGAAAAGTTGAAAGTTTGAAATTTAAATACGATCACGGATAAAAGGATTTGAAATTTAAATAATTTTAAACCTACCATCGTAGTAAAATCCAGCGGCGGCTAAAGATCCCACCGAAGGCTTTCCTTCGGTATCCCACCGTCCTTCGCCGTCTTGGTAGAAGGTGCGTGTGCGTCTAGATAGCGTCCCATACTCGGGATGCCTGGGTAATCGCCAACGCTGGATAGCTTGTTCTTGTGCCAACACTAGTGAGGCGCCATCGAAGTAGGGGAATTGCCTGTCGGGAGGGCAAAAGGTTGAATCCGGCGGTATGTCTGCGGACCTTGTGGCCTGACTGTCGCCGCGGTCCGACACCTGCGGAGGAGGACGAGTCTCGAGCGAGATATCAGAATCTTCTGATGATGATGAGACGGGCCATCGTTCACGTCCATGGCGACGGCAACGGCGGTGCACACATTAGAAGTGTCGTCTATACGCTCGCTTACCGTCCTATTTATAGTGGGATTAGATTAGGAAGTAGAGACCTCTAGTGGTAGGAAAATGAAATAACGACAGCGCATGCGTGTGTTCAGTTTTAAGTATGGGTAATTTATTGCATCAGAAACAAGTACAGAGCATGATTAGACTGTCAATTCAGACTGGAGTTCTTCGAACAGTTGATAATAATTGATAGATTTGTCGGCAGTGGAGGAGGGCTCCACATATGTTGAAGAGCTGTGAGCTGTATCTATATAGGCCATTACATCAGTCATGGTGGCTATGTAGGTCATCTGGTTCTGAAACATATACATTATGTAGGCTAGATTACGCAACTCCTCATACGTGAATGTCATGTACTGTTTGCCGAGATACACTCTGGCAACTCTGTAACTGACGGTCGTGTTCATTTTAAAGTCTCCATCCGTCTTCTTATAATGTTCGTTTGTAGACAGTGTCGCACAGGGCCGCGATATTTTCGGCCATAGTTTGCAGCTGTTCAGCGTTGAGGAGCAGAGGCAGCTTTCTGGTGCCTCCGAATTCTATTAGCGGCTGATAACCGCGGGCAGGATAATAGCCCACTGACACGTATTTGGACTTGTCCTCAGCGACGAAAAAGACGCGGCGTAGCAGGGCTCTGTTGGGATCGGCGAACGCTGTGGTGATGACCTCCAGACACATGTCGAGTTCTGGCGCACGGACGCGCTTCGGGTAGGGCCCACCATTGCTTTCCTCTTCGTAGATTATAGGCTGCGACGGTGGTGGTGGTGCCTGTCGCTGCTGACGTGGACGCTTTCCGGCTGACATGGCGCTGCGGACTGATAGGCTGATAGATGTTTAGCGCCGTTTTATACAGCTGTAGAAAGAAAGAAAAAATGACGTCATTACAGCTATAATAGACCCGAATTAAACGAGGCGGAATAGCGTGTAAATTCAGGTGGACAGTTGATATAGTTGCGGGAGTGAAGGTGATGCTTGAGCCATTTGAATAGTGCATGCGCGTTTCGAGTTGCGCAGCGGTAGTTTAGATAATTCTTATGGCACTGCATACTGCAACTGAATTGCGCCTTGAGGCCGTGGGGTGGGGGACATAAAATCCTCTAGATTTCTATAAGCTGTCCCAGCAAGGTTGTGAGAAATTTGGTCTTCGAGATGCGCGTATCCTGAGACGGCCTCGCATATGGTTTTGCGAAGCTTGTCATAGTCGAGCTGCCAATCCGCCCAAGACAAGCCGTTTTCTTCAGAGCCGTGAGCCGTCATAGGATATGGCGATTTAAAATGAAATGTCTCCATGACATTTTCGGCAGCGACTGACACTTCTTTGACGATCTCCTCGTTCTGCTGGCCGTGCAGGACCTCATAATCTATTACATACTCCATCTTTCGGCTTAGTCATATACAGAATGAAACAAACAAGGTTAACGACTCACCTTTTATATAGGCTGGTACAGCATTGCCCTCCTGAGCGTTGTCGGCACAACGTAGGGCCAAATTCCGAGCAGAATAGCTGGTGGATGTGTCGGTCCGCGTTCTTTGCAGCAAACAGCCCCGCAAATTGTTGTGGGGTGTATCCCCTATCCATGTATAGAGCGAAGAGGCAGCAATATTCGCCGCAGATTATAGTGGTAGGTCCTTGGAGTTGCGTTCTGTTATATTGCCAGACTGTACAATTGCGTCTATGAAACCTAGGATGGAGGGAATATGTGGATGGCGGCCGTAGGAATCGAAAAAGTAATAGTTTGAGGAGCGTTGGAATTTTTGAAAATGAATAGCCTGCCAGTGCGAACCCTTCTCTTTGTGAGGGTCAGTGTTAACTATAAGAGTGCCAGTCTGCACGATCGAGCGCGGTAGGAGATCCGAGGCATAGACCTCGAGATAAGAATTAACATCCTGTAGAGCGTGCTGAATTTGGACGGTGTCCATCACGAGAAGTCTGTCGATACGTTGCGAGCCAGAACTATGCGTACTGAATTGTCATACTCTAGATACAGTAGACAGGTGACGGCCTCTGGTAGTGCCTTGTCAAATTTTAGATCGATCTGATATCACCGCTTGTAGGGGGTGAGGTATGCCATTCCGATGCTGCCAAATCTGGCGTAAGATCATAAATATCATGAAGAAATCTTTTATATACATGTCGTGAGTTATATGGAGTCCCGAGTTCGAGTGGTGAATGCCCGAGCCTTCGAACAGTGTCGCGTAACCTTTGACGGAAGTTTTCTCGTCAACCATATTCAGAGACAGGCTCTAGCTTGGGATCTGTCGGCCGTTCACATACATGGTGAAGTTGGCCAGATCGTTATGGCGGAGATTATACGGGTTTGAATCTCTCGAACCGAGAAAGTCGGTATTCTTTGCCATGGTAAATATCAGACGTTTCGGGAGCACACCCAATACCGCATTATTGATAGACAATGCTTGAGGACCAGCGGCAAACGTGAAGGTCTTGAGTTCGACTCTCATCACGTTATATCTGGCAAATAATCCTTTGCTTAGAGCCTCGTTATGGGCGACGGAGATTATCGGGCTGAGTCGGATGCGACGCACGATCAGCTCGGCGTCGAGAAATTTAAAAGCCGCTTTTATTTTCGTATCGGTATTGGCGTTCATGAGGTAAAAATCCTCCTTGGCCTTGGTCAATCTTATCTGCATGCGGACGCCCAAAAGCAGAAATTGCGAGACGTTGCAGATGTCTGCGTGTAAACGACCGTATAACTCCGTCACTTTGCTCTGTTTTTGCAGATTCCATCTCTTCGCAAAGCCTTTGTTTTTTATGCTGTCGGATGTCGGATCGCCCGCTAAGACGTCCCCTTCGTCCAGATACCAGTACGCGGTTGTAAGATGCGAATTGGCAGCGTCGGAGCCATAGGTCAGGAGGGATTCCAGATATGCGCGGTAGGGGTACAGTTCTGAAGCCGGCATGATGTTCACTCCGTTGAGTGAGACGCTACATTGACTGAACAGAGAATGGAGGAAATTGTTGGTTCCCGCCGTAAAATCTGAAGCGTCGAGATCTTACCCATCCGCGCCGATTATCTTGCCTCTAACATAGAGTTTAATGTCCGGATCGATGTATATCTCAGTATCGCCGGCTATCAAAAATTGGAGATCGTTCTGATCCACCGTCGCGATCGGCTTATGGTGGACGACATGCGTCTCTAGGATCGCCGTCTGTATAGGCTTTTGCGCGAAAATATCGAACTCGGACGTTACAAACTCTACGTCTCCAGACATGATCGGGTAGTGACTGATGCGAATCACGAGAATATGTCTCTTTTTATAGTCTTGGAGGAGGCCTTACTTTTCGTGATTCTAGCTCTCTTGTTCTTTTGCTTACACGGTTTGGGGGAAGGTGCACTCTTTCTCTTACGCGCACCACTGCCACCGCCGCGTAATTTTTAATAATAATTTGCGTCGATTCCGACACGTGTTTCGATAGGATGTCACGAACATCTGACTGCGAGGGATTGTCGGCTATATCGGCCATGATCTTTCCGCCGGTGCGTAACGCTTCGCGACCGAGGGACTTGGCATTGCTCCAGAGTACGGGTCGCACTGTCCTCCATAGACCTCGGAGAAAACTGCCGATACCGTGCCCGCGCTGAACAAATGGCTGAACGCAATAGATCGGCCCGATGCCTGAGTTGCCACGTCCTTCTCCGCCACCCCGCTTGACGTATATAATACTGTCCTAACGGCGTCATACTTGGTAATGTGGTTGGGGGTATCGATGTCATGTTTATATACCAATGTGTGACGACTCGCCAAAAATGAAGGACTGCCCTCAAGGGGTCTTGCTATCTTTAAAGGCGATCCGCTCCCCAGACAGATTTACTATCTCGATACGTATGTCTCGTCGAAACGTCCTCTTTTCCACGGGAACATAATACACGTTCTCGTATAAGAACTCGCTATCATAATCGGTTGGCACGATTCTGAACGATCTCGGACATCTGACCTTAGTGGTGTCTATAAGCTGTGACGCTATGAGATCGCAATACACCAGAGCGTTCTAATTATCGACTAGCTGCTGCTGGGTCGCGGAGTGGGAAAGTTCGCATGATCCCACCTCCCATATTTCGGACGGGTCTAGTCTTATAGGCCGTGCCAATTGTATCGTGAAGGCTGCGATCTTATTGTCTGGGTATATATCTTGAGAGGCGTTACTAAACAACGTGATATAGAAATGATCGCGATCCATATTTCTATTTACACAGACCGTATATCGGTGGCAGGAACCCAAGAATCGAAATCTGCGCTGTATCCTCTCCGTGCACGACTTTACGTACTTTGAATATTTCTGTGGTGTAATTTTGTTCTCCGCCTTTTGCGAATTTCACCTTGTCTTTGCTGATGCGTACATGCTGGCCCACCCGAAATTTTAACTTGCTTAAACGTCGCGTTCGATCCGCCTTTCCGTGAATCTTAATCCAGATGGTTAACACGTCAGTGTCACGTACGCTGCACGGTGCCATACCCGTGGTGGAATGAACTGTAGCATTGTACCCCTCGACAAATTTAGGCAGAACGGCTATATATCTATACGTGTTCTTATAGGTGAAATATCTGTACAGTTTATCGCGCAGAGTTCTGTTGACACGCTCCACAACAGCACATTTGACGTCTGGATTTCTAAACACTTGAAACTCGATCCCCTCACGTTTTAGCAGCGTCTGAAATTTGGTATTCAAAAACTCTTTCCCCTTATATGTACGCACCCACACGGGCCGTCTGCGTATAGGTTTCGTGTATTTAGGATCCTTTAATATAGATTCGAGTGCTGCTGCGACCTCTTTTCCTGTCTTTGTATGTAAAGGCATCCTATGCAGATACTTTGAAAACACGTCAATTACCTGCAGTAGATACCTATGATTAATATTATATTTCTTCAAGGATGACAGATCCAAAATATCAATTCCCAAATGTCGTCGATATTATTAACGGTGTACGGATTTCTGGGGAAGCGTTTTCTGAGGGGCCGATGCATCGTATATGCATTTCCGTCTCTAATCATGCCATTATCTGGCTTGGCGTTTTCTTCGTCTGTTTACTGAGAACGTGTCTAACAACTGCCTTTCGAAGCTTTGTGTGTGGGCTGGACGGAGCTGACGGTGCAGTAGCAGCAGGTGTCTTTATCTGTTTACCGGTAGCAGCAGCGTGGCTAACTGCCTGTTGAAGCTTGCGTAAGCTGGAAAATCCTGACGGTGCAGTAGGACCAGAATAGTCTCCGCAACATGGCAAAACTCATACGTTACCCACTCGCGCCGTAATGCGGTTTCAACGCCGCTCTGTCGGGTGCCTGGGAAAAGCCTCGAAATAACGTCCTTAAACTTGAGACTTTTAGAAGTGCGGATGTTAGCGTTGGGGTCATAACCTTCCAAATGCACATTGGCCATCTTCAAAACTGTCTTATATTGTTTTAGGTCGTCGGTGGTAATCGATTTTTTATCCAGCTTCTTACGCGTCAGGAGCTCCCAAAGACCCTTTGTAGCCGGGAACTCTACGTTCTTGATATGGATATTAGCGTCGTG
>Ga0268261_10003156_pt1 | contig 12019 bp, 9 predicted proteins | sample TergutNc150P1_FD_190353 | JGI IMG/M metagenome (GOLD analysis project Ga0268261, IMG submission 190353) | Nasutitermes corniger P1 segment gut microbial community from laboratory colony in Florida, USA - Nc150 P1 (SPAdes) (version 2) | ecosystem: Host-associated > Arthropoda: Insects > Digestive... | reverse complement strand
TGTGTGTGTGTGTGTGTGTGTGTGTGTGTGTGTGTGTGTGTGTGTGTGTGTGTGTGTGTGTGTGTGTGTGGGTGGAGGGGGGAAGGCTGCATCCCGGCAGGCCCCCTTGGGTACGCCCCGGACTTGAGGTTTTCGTAGCAGTATATTGAGGACTCAGGTCTTCTAGACTGTGAGGCTGCGCCACTGGGTTAGTGTTCCCGACTTATCGAAGGAATATAATGCTTCCGTAAAGTCGGGGAACATTAACCCAGCAACAGAGCGTCACGTGTCGAAAGACCTGATTTCTCATGGTACAGCATTGACAAAGTGCCGTAACGGCCATTACATTTAAAATTTTTGCTATGGACATATTTGAAAATTTCGATGAACCTCTATTTCTTTAATGCCCTGTTCCCATTATGCCGTGGTGTAGCAGATTTTATAACACTTTTTCAGTTTTATGCAGTTTTAATGGAGTAATACAGTGAAAATTGTTGTACACACCGCAGTCGACACGTGCGACCATTTTTTGTTTTCCATGAAAATGAACGGTTTTTAATCCAAATATGATATGATAAGATATGATATGATATGATATGATATGATATGATATGATATGATATGATATGATATGATATGATATGATATATCTAACTGCAATTGGGTAGCCACCCGGTGGCAGTAGTACAGTACACATATACACACAAACAATACAGAGAACAACACAAAACAAACAATACATACAACAACACAAAAATTAGGAAGAGTGCGGGCCGTGTCCCGTCTTTGTGGGTTTTACCCTGGCATTTTCCTTACAACTGAGGAAAAAGCACGGACAAACCTCAGTCAGGGTAGTCATACATGAACATACAATAAGAATACATAGTATAACAATAAAAATACATAAATTACATTATTAAACAGGAATAGAACCATATATACATTGATAAAAAATAGAACCTAAAGAATACGAAAGAATGTGATAATAGTAAAATACATATAAGCAACAACTTCATATTGTCCATAAGTCTTCTAATAATGTTTGAAACCTTATTACTAAGACCATCACTACACTGCAACACTTCGCTACACTTCACCACACTTCACCCACTTCACTGCACTTATCGACACTTCACTTCCTCTCATTTACACTTCACTACCTTCTCATTTAGCTTTACGCATTTACATTTCCTATCGTTCTATTTCACCTCACATCACTAAACTAGACACAGCACAGTCAAGAACATGCGCTAACTAACCTGTTTTAGTGAATAAAGTATAGTACTAATAAAAGGTATCATGCGAACACAATTACGATTCTTACTTACTGAAGGTGCAGCACAAGACAAAGATTAAAATTTAGCAGAATTCAAGGAGATTAAGAAGGCGCCGAAGCGTGAAGCTGACTAGCCACCTTTAAACTAGTGCATGGGTTTCAAATGTAAGGAGCGTTAACTTCACCTCTCAGTCCATTTTATGGCGTGGTGTTAAGCACACCAATAACTTCATCCTTTCATGCTAATTGTGCGGTGTAGGTTAAGTTACGGTTGAGATTCACTAGAGTTCTTGAAAATGCCTTGTCTTCCGAACGCTTTTCCCTCTCCACAGTGTACAGTGAGAACAGGGGTAGTGTATGGTATCACGTTGCAGCCACGCATAAAACAAATGGCAGCAGATGTGCAATTAATAGAGAAAAACGTTAAGCAATTGTATTGATCGGCTAGCAGATTACACATGGGTCCGGGGATGTGCTGGTACAGTCAGTGTTTCTTATTTTGGGTCTTCACGTGCCGCATTATTTGGGTATATCCTGCATTCCAAGTAAGTTATTTCAGCTGTGCTTACGTCATTGTTTAAAATGTTAATTTGTTGCAGATACCAAGCAGCAAAAAAAAATAAATAAACTAAAGGGACTGAAAATATCACGCAGAAGGATTAACGGATGGTTCATTTAAGTCAACTAAGAGAAACCATGGACGTTTTGGTATAAGAAAGAGAAAGAATAATAAAACCGAATGAGCGCCAATGAATTGTTTGGGAGTGAACATGGAAGAAAATATTATTTATTCGGCAAGTTGACCAATTAACTACGGGGGAACTTGGTTAAAACGAACCTTCCATAACAGGCAGTAACAACCTTCCAAAATTTTTCTTAAGAAAGGACTCAAAGAGAAGGAGAATGCTTAAAATAATGGCTCATTCAAGATTAACTCTGACTGTGAAGGATATAAATTAACTAGTGTTTAGGCAAGTTTGCAAAACTGCGGAAAGCGACTATTTGCTCCGTTATGTCTGTCTGTCCGTCTGTACACACGGAACAACTTGGATAAAACTGGACCGATTTTCATGAAATTCGAATTTGAGCACTTTTCGAAAATGTGTCGAGAAAATTCAAGATGCATTGAAATCGGAAAAAATAACGGGCACTTTATCTCGCTCGGGTTTTATTAGAATGAGGAATGTTTCAGACGTTGTAGAGAAAATCAAAACACAGGTCTTATATTCAATAACATTTTTGCGAAAATAATGCCGTTTATTCGTATGTGATAATTTGGAAAAATAATGTAGAACCGGGCAGGCCACAGATTACAATATGGCTCATGTGAATTTCTTGCTTGATACCTAAGGCTACAAATACACACTCAGGATATGTAATCTTATTGATTTTTCCACTGCAACAATGGTTGTACGAAAGCACCTCAGTGTTACCTTTTAAATACATTGCTTGTCTTGTTTCAAATATCAAAAGAAATTAACTTGTGGATATTTAACAACATATTTCATTGTTGCTATTTCTTATCAGAATCTCAATAGGCGAGCTCGTAGAATTGCGAAAAGCGACTATTAGCTTTGTTATGCCTGTCTGATTGTTTGTCTGTTTATTCGTGTGTCCGGTGATCCTAAATGAATAAATCGCTTCCCAGTGGACGGACTGTGGTAAAATTTTTATTGTAGATTTTTACTAAAATTGATGACCAGATTCAAGTTTTAGTGAAAACCAGACAATGAAATCTTGTTCTTTTCGGAAGAGTATCAGACAAATTTTATAGAAGAAAATCAAAATACAAATTTCATTTCATATACGGGACCTATTATTTTTCCTTTGGCGCTTCGACCCGATTCTAGGACTTGGCCTTCCCTTCCTTTCCTTACGGGGCTTCGCGATCACACTTACTGGACATACCACACTCGTTAGAACTTGTCTGGACGAGTGATCAGCCGGACACCGATACCGCTACTGAAAACATGCAGCATTCACAAGAGACAGCCATGCCCCCACCGCGATTCAAACCCACAATCCCAGCGAGAGAACAGCCTTAGACCCACGCCTTAGACGGCGCGGCCACTGGGATCGGCACACGATATTTCAGGAGGAATCTTTCCTGTTTAAGGAGACCGTTCCTTAGGTTAATTTACATCAATAGAGCCAAATATACCCATATCCGAATTGAAAGGTGGTCTTCTTGCGGTTTTGCGTGCTGTACTTGTGCAATATGAAGCATTATCCTTATACTGATCCGATAGTTAAGCCAAGCTATGCGGAGACCAATGTGATATGTAAAATACCTGGAAATTTAAGAACAATTTTTTTCATTAAACTAAATTTTATGCCTATCAGAAGATAATTTTTTGTTATGTACAGGTGTTAACAGTACAGACACTACAAATTTCCATTCGTTGCAATATGTATTTGCTAATAAATAAATAATAAATAACTACTTAGGATTGATTTCGTTATTATCTCTGTAACCGTTCAACTTCAGATATAAGCATTTTTGACGCATCGATGTAACCCGGAAGGTGTTCTACCGAAGTATGGGAAGTTTAGTCTTGAAACATTCTGTATATTTTTACGAAAATCTTTCTGTTCACTAGATTATTACGAAAAACACTGCGCAGTGAGTGAGAGAGGCGATGCTTACCGTGGCAACATACAGATAAAATTTGAGTGCATATTACTTAAAGTAAAATCTAAAGAATCAGTAGCTAGTAAAGAGCCCGAAGAAGTTTCAACTAGACATTGTTGCTTTTAAGCGCATAGTGTTGAATCTAGAGTGTAAAGTCCATTAAAATACAATTTCTGTACGTGTATAACATCTTTTGAGTATAAAATATTTACATACAGTACCTAACCCCTAAAACAATCCGGTTAGGTAGAATAAATAGATATGCAACTATGTTCTATTATCAGTGTAAAACACGAGTTTGCAATAGCATTGAAGGCTTATAAACCGTTCTCGTGGTTATTGAATATTTAAATAAAGCATAATTATTCAAATAATATTGTGAAAATTATTCTTAAACACTCGAATAAAGTAATATAAAATAAATAAATAGTAGTTGTGTTCTGACTGTCAGTTGTAATCCTAATTATACTCGAATAAAGTTTCTGGTTAACTAGAGACGGACGATACCTTATATTGATACCCGTAGCCTTAACACGGCTGTGACGTCACAAAGACAGCGGTATGTGTCGTAACCATTTTTACTGTAAACCAACTCAGCTCATCAGTCGTTTCACATGTCCTAATCTCAGGGAATCTAAGTGTTCTAAGCAGCAAAAAGGGAATAAATAACTGTACACCTTAAAATATTCTTTGTATTATTTCACGATTATGAGAGTTTACATATGTTTGCGTGTATGGATGCGTCTTTGAAAAATGTATGCACTGCTAGCCACGGTATCATGTACACAGCTTATTACATCCTGGGTAGAAAACAGACTACTCGTTTACGTTAGGTTTTCAAACGCGCACAGTTCAAATCCATCCCCCCTTTAATATTTTTATTCTTCCCAATTACTTAACTGTTAAATCCCACTATTCGCTAATAGAATCAACTGTCAAAATTTGAAATGCTTTGTTTCTATTGGCTCACTTACATAACGCTGTTCCCTTATCGTACTAGCATAATCTCCCGCGTCATACTAGTCTTGTCTGTCTATCTCTCTGCCACTTTCTCACTCTTTCTGTCCCTCTAAGCTGCTATACAAATCCGTTACACTCGCCATACCACCCGAAACTAAATTATTAATTTAAACAAATCAATCAAATCTATCAAATTTATAACTCTAACACCTCATAAAACTTAAACCAACTATAACGGTTATAATATTTACGTGTTGCTTCTCACAAGGCCAGGGATAATATTTAGTGCGTATTGATGTATACGTGCTTAATCCCGTCCGACCTGGTAAAATACATTTTACGATCGAACTTCAGAAAATATAAAAACTACTCAAAGACTTACCTGTCTTAAAGATCCATTTAGCCATAGGCCACGAGTAAAAAAGGAGTCATTTGCTTCAATGCACCATTTTTTTCATTCTGTGAATGTTGATATGTATAAGTAAATACGTGAAAAGAATGTAAATTAGTTGGAAAATGTTTCCTTTTCAAAACTACGACGTATAATTTACATAATTCTATTTCCTAACGATTAAATTTTTAGTGAACAAAATATCTGATTAAACTCTACTTGTTTCAACCTATAAGATCGGTTGTTGAGTGTATATGCTTCTACTTGATCACGTTGGTGTTACTAGGGAACAAAACAAACCGGGAGACACATGAAACCTGACTCGATCATGAGCTTGCGCATCACGGAACAAGACAGACAACGTACGTATAACGTAACACCGAGGCACATTTGTGTAACCATTGTTTCAGTGGAAAAGCAATAAGTATTACATATTCTGTGTGTGCGTGTGTGCGTGTGTGTGTGTGCGCGCGCGCGTGTGTGTGCGTGTGCGCGCGCGTGTGTGTGCGCGCGCGTGCGCGTGCGCGTGCGTGTGCGTGTGCGTGTGTAGACTTGCAATGCGCTTGCGCTATATTGTCATCAGTGGCCTGCCTGGCTCGACTGTGTTTTTCCAAATTATTTCATAAAAGGAAAGAATTTCGAAAAAATTATTGAACATAAAATGTGTGTTTATGTTTTCTCTATAACTCTTGTCTGGAACATCTCTCATTCTAATAAGAATTCAGCGAGATATGATCAAAAATGTATGTTGGACTTCACGTGAAGCACCCGTTATTCTTGTCAGATTTTAATGAAACTTGAATTTCCTCGACAGATTTTCGATAACTTCTCAAATATTAATTTTCATGACCGTCCATTGAGAGCCGAGTTATTCCATTTAGATAGACAGACCGGCAGAAGGGCAGACAGACATGACGAATATAATAGTCACTTTTAGCAATTTAGCAAACGCATCTAAAAGTTACCGTTGCCACCCACGTGCACAGCGGTGTAGATCCCGGGCGTCTAGCAATCGCGCCTGCGTGGTACAATGCACAAGAGGCCACAAACGTGCCAACGCCCAATAGAGTAGCTATGTAGTTATTGTACGATGCGGAACGTACTTCGGCTGTTCTTATGACAACTGTTAGAACTAATTGTTGCCTTCGTGTTGGAGTTACGTCTGCAAAGATGATGTACCTGCTGATGAAGGGTCTAAGGTTAAATTGAAAAGGATAGTCATGTCTCTGTCAGAGAAGGTGGAGGTGTTGGGTAACGTAGACAGACGAATGAGTACTGCCGCATTTTGTCGTAGTTATGGTGTAAATGCACCTACTAGTTCTACCAAGCAAAACGAAAGGCAGGCTTCAAGACCAGTGTTGCATGGAGTGCACACATTTCTTGCGTAAGTCTTCTTGTAGAAATTGGAGATGCACAGAAGTAGTTATCAGTGGTGCTGTAATTAGAGAAACGTTCATGCAGATATGCAATCAACGCGTAGTCTGGAGGTGAGGATAAAAGCAGATTCCATGTCAGTAAAAGTTAGTCTGAAAAATTTAAGAAGCTTACAGATCTGCATGACGTGAATAGGGTAAGCGAATCTGCATCTGCTGATTTTGAGGCTGACACTAAGTAGATAGAGCACTTCAAGAAAATAATCGAGACGAATGACTGCTTACAACAGCAAATATTTAACCTTGATGAAAGGGGCCTGAAATTTTCGTAATATATGGAGGCTGTCATGGCAAAATACAAGGGCTATATAAGGACATGCAGTAAAAGGCGAAGCAATAGAACGCCATGTCTTTCTTCGCGGAGGCTTACCACTCCCCCTTCGCCATTCATTCCATCATTTGGTCACCGTAACAACCTTCAGACAACATTTCCGTCGTTCCAGTAAATGCTAACACAAATATTTTTCGTGCTTGTAGCATGTTTCATGTGTCTTTGGTTTTCGTAACCCCATGTTTCACATCAGATTTGAAATTTACGCAACGCTATTTGTCGCTTGATTTTCCCGGAATGTAAACCCTACGAACGGTTAGGAGTTTTTGTATTCCACTTGAATATTATTCTTTAAATTTTAATATCTCTGTTATTCAAGACGAGAGATAGACGAAAAGTATATTGCTCTGATCACCGCGGATATCATGGGATGTCACGGCGGACGCAAACTTCCTGTGGAATAGAGCTGCCATGTTCAGTGCATGCATAGAGGAAGACAGTGTAGTGTGTTAAACACAAACCGAATCCAAATTAGTTTCAAGTTAAATTTGACCATATTCATTCAATCATTCATTCTCTTGTCTGTCTTACGAAAAGCCCATTGCCTTTTCCGAAGCGCGTTCTCCACCGAGTGCGATCCAGTGCTTCCTCTTTCAATTTTCAGTACCCTCTCTCTTCCTGAAGTGCATCCAGTAGCTGCTTACGTCTTCTTTTTCTTCATCTTCCAGTCACGTCTATCCTTCCCCCTATCTTTCCTTCACTAACCTGTTTTAGAAGGCAGTTCCTACGCAAAAGATCACCAATCCATATTTATTGTTTGTACGATATTCCTGTCGTCTTTGACTCTTCGTAATACTTTCTCATTTCTCGCACGATAATTCGGTCCAACTGATTTTCTTCATTCTTCTCCGGCACCACATTTCAAAACTTTTCATGTATTTCTGATCTACTTCCCGAAGTGTCCAAGTTTCAGCACCATACAAAGCTAGTGTATTCCTTTGATTCAAGTCCTATTTGCTGGTGAAAATGCCCTCTGCTTCTTTAATGCTGCTTTTGCCATGGCAAAACTGGATTTGACTTCACATGCACATCTTGCATCTTTTGTTATCATGCTGCCCAAGTAGATGGCATATTCCACATTCTCCGACTGCTTTTGATGTATCATTATCTGTGTTGAGGATGGTTGCGTCGAGATTCTCATGACCTTAGTTTTTCCACATTTTTTCCCATTCCATAGCATCAGTCATGCCCTGTAGCACTGTTTCTTCCTTAGCTAGTAGCACAAGTTCAACTACATATTTTACAGTGCGAGTTATTTATCTGCCTATTTTAAGTCGTCAACCCCTTCAAGAGCCTTCTTGTTAAGGCATTCGCTGTAAAAGATGAATAGAATCGCCGACAAACAACGTCCATGTCTAACTCCTCTCCCATTCTTCACACTTATTTTCTCACCTTGGTCCAGCTTCAATTTTACACTCTGATCCATGTACAATTTGCTGATCAGTCTTCTTTCGCGCCAAAACGAAACTTTATTTTTATCCAAACTAATTTATATGAGAAGCCACTTTTTGGGAAGAAACTATAAAGCACGACTTGATTTCATGTGAAGTGCAGGCTATAAATACAGATACCAAACACTACGAAGTCCATAAAAAATTTCGCAGTAACAGTGATAAAGTTCAAAGTAGTTTGACGTCAGTTATCTGCACAATTGGCAAGATATTCTTTGTATCAACTGATTACGCTGTGAGATGACATACCAGTGTTCTGGTGGAGAGACCGGAAGACGAACCATGTTAGCGCTGGTATACGAATAACTGACTACAGTCATGCATGGAACAAAGCGGGCATAGATCATAATGCAAACTTACTAAGGGGGGATCCATTTCTTGAAAGTCATGTACTCCTACAAGGGTAAGAGAGAGGCTGCAGAAAGATATCAAGTAAACTGGACAGCTGGATGATTGTTTTATGTTTCAGACTGCTGCCTTTTATGGATTGCCTTCTCTGTTTAACTTCTTCGGATTTCAAGTCACGTGGACATAGAATAGTCTGAGCGCGGAATGAGTGAAACCCTCAAACTTGACGCATTGCCCCGCGCTGCTGCAGACACCACATATGTGTGCTGCTCTCCCGGATCTACACTTCTGAATATAAGATACTTCTAAGGGATGCTTATAATAATAACGAAGGCAAACCTCACATGATTCTTCTTCATTCCAGCAAATGCATTAGATCCCTGGTTCAAATCTCGAGTGTTAATTTGTGATTGTCCTCGTTCCTTCCAGACGGGTGTTTGGATATTACCACAAATCATGTTACGACTTGTCACTTCCTCTCCTTTTCCAATTAATTAATCATGATCCATCCTACCATATAATTCTATAGAATGTTAATTTAGTGATAGCATTGTTAACGAAACCGTAAATAACTAAACAGAATCCAAATTCAGTTATTATTCTTGCATCATAGCAGGCTGTGTGTAAGATGTATAGAACTAGTACAGAATTGTTCAATGACCCTACAAAGCGGCATGTAATTTCTACATCACAATTTGTGTAGTTCGCCAGGTTTTAAACCAAACTCTGCCTGCTGTAACAATGAACCTTTCATTTGACCTTACGATATGAACAGCTTATACACCGTGTCACACGAATATGAGTGTGTGTGATAATTTCTTACACTTGCAGAGGTTATTTCATAATACTAAAACGATATGCTGTCCTTTCATTTTTTAGCCCATATTCCTTTTTGAATGGTAAAATGTAGGTCCTTGAATTCAACGTGTCCTCTGTGCTTGCGTGCATGCGCGAGTGTGTGAATACCTTTGTGTTAAATTTTGATTCCATTTATCGATTTTTACGCAAAATAGTACACAAATTTTGCGACTGGATGGCACTCCATCACTATACCTCTTAACATTCGACACACACACTAATAAAAATACGGAGGACAAGCGACCCTCTATGACGGGAGCGACACAAGTGGCTCCTGTCTGTAGGTCCTGAAGCGAGGTACGGTATTAAACTTAGAGTAAAGAATAGTTTCTGTGAATGGAAGATTATCTTTCGAGTGGAAAATAAAATAGTGTGGTAAACATGCGAAACTCTTTTTTATATGTGGGCATTTAGGCGATAATTAATGAGCCAGAATAGAAAGAAGAATATATATAAGGACTTAAAGGACCGAAAAAGAGGGGTTTCCAACTTGCATAACATTAGTTATGTGTTGGACGAATTGACAGAGGTAAAATAGGAGACGACGGTTTGGAGAGCTGAAGAAATAATGACAAACGTCCTGTAAAACTGGACTTGAATTAGAAACCTAGGGAATGCATTGTCATTGAGTTTAACCTAATCGGTTATAAATACGCAGAAGGGAATATAGGAGTGGATAAAAATTTTAGGTTGAAAAGTTGAAAATTTTGAACAAAACTCCTTGTTGTGAAACCTCTTGTATTACGGGGCTTGGAACACGTGGTATGTGTATAAAAATTTTGATCGGGAAGTATGAATGGAAGGAAAGACCTAGTTGAGATCAGAGACCTGTGTCTAGATGGAAGGATAATATTAAAATTTTTATTACAAAACCGAGGAGCGAAAGTGCACATTGACCAGACTGCAGGTCAAGTGGTTATTTACCGGTCTGTCACAATGGGGGCCCGATTTCAAAACCAGGCCTGTCTATATAATGTTTGTGGTAGACCACTTGGTGCAGAGAGTGACTTCTCCAAACGCATCGGTTTTCTACAGTCGGTATCATTTAGTCAAAGATAAACATTCAAATGTTACTTGTCTATCGTCGAAACTACATATATTCAGCAAATGACAGTGTCGTTAAATAAAACACTTCAAGCGTGTTTGGTGGATTCAGTAACCCGGGGTAGTGGTGAAAGTGAAAACTATTTGAAAGTGGCAACGAATCTCCGATTTCTGTAGAAGGTGGGGTGTTTCTTGGCCAGGTGGATGACAAGTTCATAAATTGTTGTTTTCTTATAATCATAATGAGATTTCTCGATCTTCTAGCTATGGCGTCACTGCATCGGATAAAAATACTCAGTATGACGGAGTCGTCCAGTAGAACGAGAACCTCAGCTACACCGCTATGAAAACCTAAACTCTCGGAAAAAAGCCTTATGTTCTGTTTTTCTGTTTCCTACCGCGAACCCAATAGAGAAAACACAAACACACTTGTGTTATGAAATTTACAACGTGCTCTTGCCAGTATGTGTGGTAGCCTTGAATGTGAACAGATGTGCAGATACTGCTGTAAAAATTTTGGAAGCTATTCGAATCCTTATTCCAAAATATTTTACGCACTTCTTCCAATTTTTTTGCGGAAAAGTGAATGTTAGTCTCGTCATATCTGTCTATCTAGTCATCCATCTGTTATCATGGAACAGCGCTACTACTACTGGATAGATCATCTTGAAACTTCATATTTGTGGTTTTTACTAAATTTTGTGGAGATATTAAAATTTTGGTGAAGATGAGACATAAATAACACTTTACATGACGAGCTACTTACATTTATAATATAGATCTACTTTTATTGCCGTTATTGTTCCTTATAATTGAGACCGACTGTGTTCTGTGGGCTACTAGCTGAGAGCGACGAAGTGTTTAATGAACAGGACATAACAGCAGAGCATGATCGAATGAAAATTTCCCCGTTTACGATTGTAGTCATTATAGATCTGTTGCTAAGGTACGGAGACGTCTTATATCGCGTCTTGTGTAAAATTTTGAAAAGCACATATACTACATCTGCATTTCTAACGTCGTTCTTGAAATTATAAACCAATTTAACTTCCATGGACAACAACAAAGCGAAAATGAGAAAAGCGTAATGCTCTGCTACTTTTCCGGACTTGTCTAATTGAACATTAAGTGTATTAATCTGGGCGTTATTTCTTATTTAACCCTTTAAACCCTGAATTAAATCCCATCTGCTATTTGCTGGCATTATTAGGAGCTCACCATTTTCTCCACGTTAGCAGGATAATGGTTAAATCATTAACCCTTAGGCTTCTAATGTCATATATATATGGAGCGCATATTCTTGATGTTTCTAGATC